>Ga0222702_1000056_pt1 | contig 31117 bp, 29 predicted proteins | sample AntAcemetage1504_FD_181152 | JGI IMG/M metagenome (GOLD analysis project Ga0222702, IMG submission 181152) | Saline water microbial communities from Ace Lake, Antarctica - #1504 | ecosystem: Environmental > Aquatic > Non-marine Saline and Alkaline > Saline | place: Antarctica: Ace Lake...
GATCTTCGCCACCGTCAGATTGTTCGGGAGATGTCCGGGGCTCATGATCTCAATACGGTTGTCGAAGATACACAGCCGGATCGGTGCATTGATCAGATAATCCCTGTGCACCAGAGCATTGACCCGCAGCTCCTCAAATACCACCGGTGAGATCTCCGGTAATCTGGGACCGGGCGCCCGACTACAGGGGAGGTTACTAAAAAAACGAACGGGTTGTTCACATTCGTGTGAGATCAGGCCACTGGCAGGGAATTACCCCCCTGCGTTTTGAAATATTTGTCAAGCTCTATCTCCACCCAGTCCTGGATACCGCGGGTCTTCATCCACAGCCTGTTTTCCGCCGGTTCATAGACCACCTGGTATGCTGTCCTGTTGGGCCACGTCGCCCCGCCTTCATCAAAGGGAACGTCCATTATCTGCATCATCCTTTCAGGGGTTATCCGCCCCTTGTACTCGTTGCCCAGCGCGAGCAGGTTCTCCCTCCGCTGCACGCTCCTGTCCTCCGCGTCGACGGGGAGCGCCAGCCCCCATGACGGGTCTGTGAAATCGTTGGTGGCAACAAGCAGCCCCGGCTCCTGCCCGCCCCTCCTTCTGATGTCGGAAATGGCAATCTCGTACGAATATGCCGCATCCCGGTCTCCCGCCTGCACAATAAAGGCGTAGTTGGAGCGAGTGGTTTTCATGGCGGCATCGAACTGTGAATAATGCGGGTAATCCGTCAGGAACCGCGTCATCTCCACGGGAAGGAGGAGCCGGTCCACATCGATGGTGTTGCCGCCGGATTTGGCCCCTTCATTGAGCTCAAAGAATACGCCGTTTGCGTTCATCACGGTAAACGAGGTGACCTGCCCGGGATAACAGACCATGGCAACCGGTATGTCGTCGACCGGGTTATAGACGACCAGATTCAGGTACGGGGAGAGCTTCTTGAAATCCGGCCCAAGGTCCAGGTTTCTCCCCAGCACGAGAAGCCCGCCGGGAGTATAATTGCCCCAAGCCGCAATCCCCGAGCATCCCGCCCCTTCCTGCACCTGGATGAACTGGATGCTGAGGATTTGCTCAAGAATGGCCACCTTTTCGGGAGGCAGTCCCGAAGTCTCGCTTATCCCTGACATCACTTCCCTGAACTTTTCGGGATACTTGTCATAGGCCATTACAGAAAAGGTCTCGATCATCCCGTAATCGATCCCCTTGCTCTTGATGCAATGCTCATCAATGGCAACATGGTAAAATTCCCGGATCTCGTCCCTGAGCAACCCGCCGTACTGTCTGCCCATCTCCTTGTAACTGCCACTGAGCTGGAGTACCCCGATATTCCCCGCCCTGTACAGCTTCCCTCCTTCAAATTCTTTTACAAAACGAACGTCCTTATCCGGAGAAGAGCCGGAACCAAGGAAGAACAGTAACAGGCAGCAAAACAGGATCCCGATTATCAGCACGCAGTATACTACTGGGATTTTATTCTTCATATGTTCCAATAACCCGCTGTGATGATAATTGTTTGTACGAGGGGGTACTGCTGTTTCTCTTTTTCCAGTTGAAGGATTTTGTTAATAGCATTGTCCCGGAGAACCGCCGGCATGATCCCGAAGCAGATGTGGGAGAGAACGTCACGGGATTTAAAAAAAAGAGAGCCGGAGAAGTTTTGGGAGAACGGTGCATGCGGCTTGCGAATCAGACCTTTCAGCAACCGTTTCCTCAATACGAACGGTGACTTATGCTCTCACTGCGTTCCTGCAAAGCTCTAAAACCTCTTTGGGATCAAAACGGAGTACAATCTCAGTCTCTTCCTCGTCATTGTACTGCAGACTTTTTTCAAGGTCAATGAGCTCATTAAGCTCAAGGCGGTCAAGGTACATAGTAAACTCCTCCCATGACAATTTTTCACATCCGGCCTGAGATAAATTCAGAGTTTCTGAATTGAGTAACTCCGTCTTCAGTTTTTTGTTTATGTGGTACTTCGCAGAATTCAGCAGGCCGTTGACACTGCGTTCCTCCAAATTCCTGGCAATATTGTAGATGATGACCAGTTCGGGTAGTTCAAGAACCTCGACTATACTAAACAGATCCGGGTACCTGGTAGATAAGAGAGCATCCCGGATATTCTGATCTTCAATAGCGGTATTATCGGCGGATTCCGCATTTATAGAGCTTTTAGATAAGAGATATATACAAAACTCCAGACTACCTTTGTGAAGGTCACTGGCGACAATCTCCCGTATTTGTCTCTGTGATATGACACCGGGATAGTAGGCTTTACTGGCTACTTCACTCATTATGGATGTCAGCTCCTTCTTCGTATACGGAGGAAAGCAGATCTCTTCCGGCTGGAAGAGCGACAGAGTGGAGGGCTCAAGGGTGTCCTTTATGTTATAATTAACATCATTCACTGTCGCAATGATGCTGATACGAACGCCCGGATAGTCACGGTGCAACTGAAGCAACCAGGAGATCACGTTATCGAGGTCTTTGTTAGCCCGTACCGCATTGATCCCATCAAGACAGACAATGAGTATTTTGTTCTCACTGACAAGCAGATTGCCAAGTTGCCTTGAGACCGTTTTGAGATTTAGCATTTTGCCCTCGAATTCAGTCCCTGAGGCTTCGGCATAGATTTCTTGTAAGATGTAGGTCGCGTTCCTAAAGAAACCACAGCTGACAAAGACAGGAATACAGCTTTCAGGTGTGTCTGAAAGCCATTCGATGGTTCTTCGGGCGATGGTTCTTTTTCCGGTGCCGGGAATGCCACGGAACAGAGTGTGTCCGGGAACGACGCCCTGCCGGACCGGCAGGAGGTGTGTAGTGATTTTTTTAAACTGCGCATCACGGACCTTCAGGGTTTCCGGTTCGTATATCTCAGTCCGAATATTTATTTTTCTTCGAAGTGTTGATTCTTTCAGGTAACGTTTTACCATGTTTAATCAGATTTGCGGAGCATCACCTTAAACGTAGTCCGAGGTCTCCGGAAGTGTTCACTTCGCAGGATATTGAATCTGAAAACCAAGAAATGCCTCTAATCGTCGCCTATCACGTTATTCATGGGCACGCATCCGGCTGGGAACGGGCCGGTGTGGATACGGTTGATTGATCTCCGGGTTGCTACGGGTGCCAGGAACCCTCCTGCTAATAATCCGCCAGACCGACCGGCGCATTGCAACGGTTATTATCGGAGATAAATACGTATAATCCACCTGCACATACAAAAGAATGATGAAGGAGATTGTCCAAATACAGAACAAGAGATATCTGGTGTGAATCAATGGCTGGAGAGAGCATAGATCAAAGTATCAGGGAACCTATCATATCAATCCTGAAAAAACATGGAGCACAGCGTATCGCAATTTTTGGTTCATATGCACGGGGAGAAGCCAGAGCCGGGAGTGATATTGACATTCTGGTCAGATTTGATCGTCCCAAAAGCCTTTTTCAGCTGGTGCGTATCGAGGATGAACTTACCAGTACCCTCCACCGGGATATCGATCTGCTCACTGAAAAATCAATAAGCCCTCATCTCGCCGGACCAATTCACCATGATGAAGTGGTGATCTTCGGATGACGGGCACGCTTCCGGTTAAAACCAATCAGTCTAACCCAAACTTTTATTTCACCACCACTGCTCACGGCTTTCCGGCAGTGGCTCAATAAGCGAAGGGTCGTCCTCAAACCGATGATTGACCGCCTGCCCAACCGGATGCCAGATCAGATCATCACCGGCATAGGGACCGGGGATCTCCCCGGTACCGGAAAGCCAGTTCTGGTATTCAGAACGGCTGAGAATGGCCGGCATCCGGTCGTGAATGCCAGCCGCCTCTTCAGTGACCGCTGTCGTTACAATGGCACAATGTTCTCCCTTCCGGTCCAGCGTCCCGGCAAAGGCGAAGAGAGGCCGCTGCTTCAGTGAGAAATAGAACGGCACTTTCAGGTGGCCAACCTTTGTCCATTCATAATAGCCATTGGCCGGAATCAGGCACCGGTGTCGTTCGGCATCTCCATAGAAACCTTCAGCAGCCAGTGCCTCGGCCTGGACATTAATCTGAAGAGAACTATCATTCCGGAGAGCAATACCCCAGACGGCCACTTCCCATGCCATCTCAGGGCCGGCCCCCGTGATGACCGGAACGGATGACTGGGGGCCGATATTGTAGGACGGGTCAAAAGACGCAAGAGGGTTATAGACGCCAAAGAACTCAGTGCCATCGTCGATATGATATAATGCAAAACGGCCGCAGATGATTGTTCACCTCTGGTTTTGTGTCAGCGTGAGATTACAAGAAACCTTGCACTGCGATAATAGGTAGTCGGAGGGAACTGTCCTTCGCTGCCATCTACTGTTTCATACTGTTGCACCTAAAAATGACGCAGTAGATATGCTTACGTTACATCCGTACTATGCCATTGAAAAGCAGCGATCTCGCATCACGGCTGGAAATTTCTAAGACTACGGTATTAAGGCGGATAAAAAAGCTTGAAATGCTTGGTCTTGTTGAGAAAAAGGGTTCAGGACCACATACCCACTATACGATTAAAAAATAAGTGTGAGGAACCGGTTCTGGTGATAACTGTCACTTCCCCGGGTAAACCGGTGCACACCCAACCCTCACACTCCTCTCCTTCTTCGCCAGCACAAAGACCCACCTGACTTCCTCTCAGGCACGCCGGAGCAGGGTCAGGTAATGTCCTACGTCAAACCGCCCGGCCGGCTGCCACCCCGTAACGCCTCTAAGCGTCTTCTTCCACTTCACTCACGGGCACACTTCCGGCTGGATAAATAAAAGAAACAGGGTGGATTTAGGAAAGTTTTTGACTAATGCTGACATAGTAAAATAATAGTCAAGCTAAAAGTCACATTATATAATTTGACTCCATGGAACATTGGAAAGAACAGGCGTGACATTCAAAAAATCCATGAAAAACAACAGGGAAGAACTATCCGGAGATAAACTGCGAAAGGCAGCAGAAGAGCGACTGGCAGAAAAAGGGATGGAATCTACCAGCCTGTGCGGGACAACCGAGGAGCAAAAGTTAATCTACGAATTGCAGGTTCATCAGATCGAACTGAACCTGCAAAACGAAGAACTCAGAAACGCATGGCAGGCGGCAGACGAACTCCGGCAGCAATACCAGACGCTCTTTGACGTAGCACCGGTCGGGTATCTGGTACTTGATAAGGACGCTGTCATTCTTCAGTTCAACCAACGTGCCACCCAACTCCTCGATACCACCGAAGACCACATGGTCGGACGGCGTCTTGGAGCGTTTCTTGACCAGAAAGCTCTTGCTGTCTTTAACGCTTTATTTGCGTCTTCCCTTAGCCCGGAATTTGACAGTCCCTGTGAATTTACCTCCACTCTGAACAATAGCTCACTCTCAGAAACCCATTACCTGCACTTTTTAGGGCGGTGTATTCAGTCAGGAAATCCTCATGTTCATTGTATTGTCTCCATCAGTGACATAAGCGAAATCCATCAGTATCAGGAGTCGCTCCGGGAGGTCAACAAAAAACTCCATCTCCTCTCCAGCATAACCCGGCACGACATCATTAATCAGGTCATGGCACTTAGCATAGCACTGGAAATCATCCGGATGAAACGAAAACAGGATGCACCGATTGATGAGGAACTTGCCATGTGTGAGTCAGCACATCAAACGATTGAGCGTCTGATTCGGTTCACCCACGATTATGAAAGTCTTGGTGTGCATAAACCGGTCTGGGAGTCTGTCCGGACCGTCGTTGAAAAGGTTCAGCAGAAAATCAGCATCCCGGTTACGAGTGATCATTCTCTCTTTGCTCTCGAAGTGTATGCCGATATGATGTTTGCGAATGTCTTTGCCAATCTGTTTATCAACGCCGAGCAGCATGGAGGTGATCTCAGCAGGATTACGGTCTCATTTTATCAAAACGGTCCGGAAGGCATTCTGGTCGTTGAAGATAATGGCAGCGGCATTGCCAATGATATGAAAGAAAAGATTTTTGACTGGGGCGTTGGGGATGGAACCGGAACCGGTCTGGGGCTCTTTCACTCCTCAGATATTATGGGCATTACTGGCATCAGTATCTGTGAAACAGGAACGCCGGGAGAGGGTGCCCGGTTTGAACTGCATATACCGGCAGGCGTCTGGCGATATGGTAATGAGAAGTCATGATCGCCCAAATTATGGTCCGGTATGGGAACCGCACCACAACGACCGGCTCTTCTGTCTGGCTGAGGGAAGGCGCCAGAGGTCTCATGAGAACGAGTTAAAAACTGCTCGCAAACTGCGAAAAACAGCTGAAAAAAAGTCTGAATCAGAAGGAATCTGAACCCGCCTGCATAACCGGGAGAGTCGGGGATCAAAAGCTGATATACAAATTGCAGATTCATAAAATTGAACCTGAGCTACAAAACGAAGAGCTCATCAAAGTAAATGACGTTGCAGACAAACTCCGGCAGCACTATCAGACTCTCTTTGACATAGCACCGGTCAGGTACGTTATGCTGAAAGCTGACAGTATCAACTGGCAGGCTGAATTACTCTTCTCAGTACGCAAAGAGAAGGCACTCGGAAAACGCCTTGCTGCATTTTTGGATCAGAAAAATATAAGAACATTTCAGATTTTTCTGGTGGAATGTTTACTTCGTTCCGGTATCCCTCCCGGTGAACTCTATTACAGGGGAGGTGAATTGCAGGTGATCGATGCTGTCATCAATAAACTGGATTCGGGATGGCTTGAATAAGTAAAAATCAGGGATTATCTTCAGCGTCTCTCCATGACATTGAATATGTGAAGCCTGAAGACCAGATTCCCTCCGGTAACAACAGCATAGTTATAAAGGAATTTAAGACAATTTTCTGATATAATGGTTCCAAAAAAAGAAGCAACCCCGAAAAAAAACCGACGACAAAGGAAAAGCAGATGAAAACACCGCTACCCGCCACCACGCAAAAACAACAACCTGATAAAAGACCCAAAAAACCGGAATATATTGTTGGTATCGGAGGGTCTGCCGGTAGTCTTGAAGCACTGGAGATGTTTTTTCGTGCTATGCCGGTGAATGAAGGGCTTGCCTTTGTGCTAATTGTTCATCTGGAACCGTCGCATAAGAGCATCACCGATGAACTGATACAACGATGTACGACCATGAAGGTTTCTGAAGCCAGAGACAACATGACTGTCGAATCAAATGCTGTATATATCATCCCTCCGGGAAAGGATCTTTCCATTCTCAACGGAACTATTCAGCTGATGGATGTCACCGGAAAGCATGGAATAAGACTGCCCATTGACTACTTCTTCTGCAGTCTCGCAAAAGACCTGAAAGAGCGATCGGTCGGTATCATTCTCTCAGGAATGGGAACCGACGGCATGCTGGGGATGCGGGCGATTCAGGAAGTTGGTGGCATGACGATGGTCCAGGATCCGGCCAGTGCCAAATTCAACAGTATGCCCCGCAGTGCCATTCAGAACAGGCTTGTTGATTTTATCCTCACACCAGAAAAAATGCCGGAAACCCTGTTAATTAATGTCAAAAAAAGTCCGACTGTCATCTCCCAGAAAGCAGTGGAACGAATAAAACTGGCAAAGCTTCAGAAGATCTTAGTGCTTATACGGGATCAGACCGGCAACGATTTTTTTGAATATAAGAATTCCTCGCTGCTCCGCAGAGTAGAGCGGCGGATGAGTCTCAGATCAATTGATGAGATGGCAGACTATGTTATTTACCTTCAGGCTCACCCTGAAGAAGTTGATCTGTTGTTCGGAGAGATTCTCATCGGCGTCACTAATTTTTTCAGAGATCCGGAGGCCTTTGAGCATCTCAAAACAACTATTCTCTGGAAGTTAAAGGAATATCCCCCGGCCCTGAACGTCTTTCGGGCCTGGTGTCCGGGATGTGCAACTGGTGAAGAAGCCTTCTCGGTTGCTATTATTATCCAGGAGTGTCTGGAAGAATGTCATCTTCAGGATACGGTTCGGATTAAGATTTATGGTACCGATATTGGCATTGATAGTATAGAATTCGCACGAAAGGGACGGTATCCAAAAAATATCGCTGCAGACGTTCCATTGATCTACCTGAAAAAGTGGTTTGTTGAAGAGGAAGACGCGTACGTGGTGCACAAGGATATCAGAAAATCGGTAATTTTTGCCGTTCAGAATCCCATCTCAGATCCCCCGTTTACGAAACTTGATCTTATCAGTTGCAGAAATCTCCTGATCTATTTCAGCACCGAGCTTCAGAAGAAGATCTTTCCGTTGTTCTCCTATGCCCTTTGTCCTCATGGGATTCTCTTTCTTGGAACCTCTGAATCGCTGAGCAGTGAGGAGAAACTATTTTTGGTGCTGGATAAAAAATGGAAGATCTTCGAACGGAGCACAATATCTTCTCTTATCGGGGATGGAGTCCCGCCGGTGATTGGATTTACCCCGGTCACACGGTATGAAGGAAGAGCAGGTGTCAGTCAGGACGTTTCAAAGAACATCCCGGATCTTATCGGAACGATCCTTCTTGAACATTATACACCGCCCTCGTTACTTGTCAACATACAGGGTGATATTGTTTATTTCAGTGGAAAGACCGGTGCATATCTCGAACCCGCACCCGGCAAACCGGATCTGAATATCTTTTCGATGATACGGCAAGAATGTCGTATCGAGTTTGGGACGGCATTTCATCAGGTTCAAAAGGAGTATGAGACGGTAACCGTTCATGGGCTACATACCATGACAGGGGGGCAGGAACATTATTTTGATATTATTATCGATCCGGTTGAGAGTCATAGTGATCTAAAAGATCAGATTCTGGTGATATTTAGGGATCTCCCTCCTAAACCCAAACACTGGCTTCCCTGGAAAACGCCGGAGATTGAAGGGAAGAATACATTTGAGCTTGAGGAGGAACTGAAAAAACTGAAAGTTCAACTCGCGTATGTGCTTGGAGACAAACAGACCAAAGAGGAAGAGTTTAAGTCGATGAATGAGGAACTTCAGTCATCGAATGAAGAACTTCAGAGCACCAATGAAGAACTGTCAACCTCGAAAGAGGAGATGCAGTCCTTAAACGAAGAGTTACAGGCAGTTAACGCCGAAATTGAGAAAAAGAACAATGAACTGATCAGGGTCAATGCGGATGTCAAAAATCTGCTCAACAGCACCGATATTGCGACGATTTTGCTGGACCGGGAGATGCTGATCACACAGTTCACTACTAAAATTCTTCCCCTGTATAATCTGATTGACTCTGATATCGGTCGTCCGCTCAGTGACATTGTCACGAAACTTGCGTATGATCAGGTGATTCTGGATGCCAAGCAGGTTTTTGACACGCTCATCATTCAGGAGAAAAATGTGCAGACCAAAGACGGCGTCAAGTATTTTATGCGGATTGTACCGTATAAAACACAGGACAACAAAATTGATGGTGTTGTCATTACGTTTATGAATATTATGGTGCCAGGGAACAGGGATGAACCTTTGAAGAAGGTCTGACCGGGACTCCCTCTCTCTTCTTTCATTTTTTTCGTTCCATCCATTTTGTTAAAAGGTCCCGTCTGAAGGGGTACCTTTCATTGTCTTCAAATGACCCCTCGTTTCGTCCTGCGAAGGTGACCCCATCCTGCTCAGTACGATCAAAGGTGCTAAAAAAAGGTACCCTTTCTCCTCAAAAACCACCCGGTCACTGTCATTCATTTCCCTGGCGACACTGCCGTAGAATGCCACAGATTGTGTGCATGCATCGGTAGAGTTCCCGGTATCAGACAATGCTGCTCTTTGGAACGGTTGCTTCACTCTTTCTGTCGCTGAACGCCTGCAACACTCCTCACCGAAGAAAAAGAGAACTAAAATCCTGTAAATGGAGCAAACTCATCCCGAATCAGTCATCCCTGTCCTGTACTCATAATCTCAGGTCAGTAATTATTGGACGACATTGTGCTGTCAGTTAGTTTTATCAGTTCTGCCATACTCAATTGAATAACCCCTCTCTAAAACAGCAATCAGAAACGCAATCGGGAAATTCATCACCGGATATCAGATGATTATGAGCATGAAAATTTCTATCAGTCCGGAGAGCTGACCGGCATCCGGTTGCACGATCATCTTTTACTTCTTGCCTGCGAAATTCTGACCTCAGAAGTTGGCTGGGTATACATTACCTATACCGTCGAAGGTGGAGAGGACGTCATTGTTCCGATGGATAAGGCTGTGTTTCTGAGCCTCGTGGCAAGTGAAATTCTGACAAATGTCCTGAAATATGCGTTTTTAGACAAAGAACAGGGAACCGTTACCATTCTGATTTCTCAAAAGCCTGAGCAGCTCTGTCTTGATATCAGTGATGATGGTGTAAGTATGCCTGCAGAAATGGATCTGAGTGCCACAGAATCGGTGGGCCTCAGTATGATCTATAATGTGGTAACTGTTCAGCTTGGTGGAACCATTAAACAGGTTGAAGGAACGGGAACAAGGTATCATATCTGCATTCCCGGAAATTTCAGCCCCTGAAAGATATCACTCCTACAGGTATCGCCCAAAAACCTCTGCATCACCGTACCCACAGGCACGCTTACGGCTGAAAGCTCCGGATATGTCTAATATAAGCATAACAGAGGCAGAATCGAAAATCAACCGACATCCCCTGAATGTAATGGAGACAGCAAGGTACCCTGACGAAAAGGCCCGTTAGTTTCTTATCACCACCCCTGCTCACGGCGTTCTGGCGGGGGATTAATAACGAGGAGTCTTCCTTAAAACCGATTGTTGATTGCATGCACGGCTGGAATAAGCAAAGTATAGTGACGAACGTTTGTTTTTGAACGGTTTGTACGCGTAATGAAGCGTTTATTGCTATGAAAATGACAATCCATTTTCCTCAAAACAAGTGTGAAGCTGACGCCTCATACCCGTTTGCTATGAAAATGACAATCCATTTTCCTCAAAACAAGTGTGAAGCTGACGCCTCATACCCGTTTGCTATGAAAATGACAATCCATTTTCCTCAAAACAAGTGTGAAGCTGACGCCTCATACCCGTTTGCTATGAAAATGACAATCCATTTTCCTCAAAACAAGTGTGAAGCTGACGCCTCATACAGGTTTATCACGGAATCTCTAAAAGAAACGTTTGTCACTTTAAAGGAAGTCCCGGATGTTCCTGAACGTCTGGGTTTGATTTTAACGGAAAAACTGGAATATTCGGATAAGTATTTCTCTGATCAAACGAAAATTAGGAAATTAAGCCGGTACATTACACATTAGATAGGTTCGAATCTGTGTAGCTTAAGAAAAGAGGAACCGTGTCAGATCATACTCGTACCAGAACAACAATATAAGAGTGATATCATGAAAAACGACAGCGGACAACAACCGGACCCGGTTCTCAATAACCAACACCGATGGAAGATTGCAGCCATTGGAATCCCTGCCGCCATTATTCTTGTTATTGTCGTCATTTTTTTCTTCGGACAGCCTCAGATGACACCAGACCAACTGGAACCGCTCACCATCGCAAGCGGTTCCGGGGAATTCTCTGCTCTGACCCTGATAGCCGATGAGAAGGGATATTTCGAGAAACACGGGCTGAACGTAACCATCAGGGACCACTTTACCGGTGTCGGTTCGATAAACGATCTCCTTGCCGGCAACGCAGACCTTTCCTATGCATCAGAAATTGTCGGGGTTAGTACCAGTTTCCGTCCTGAAGATTTTAGAATCATTGCGAGTACAGCAAAGAGCAATGAGATTAAACTCGTCATCAGAAACGACCGGGGGATTACACAACCATCTGATCTGCGAGGGAAAACAATCGCTTTTCCAAAGGGCACTGCTGCTGAGTTCTATCTCGGGCGGTATCTGATGATCAACGGGATGGATATTGATGATGTTACCGTCAGTTACCTCAGTCCTGCGGAGCTTTCAGAAAGCATTGAGAACGGGAATTCTGATGCGGTTATCATCTGGGAACCCTGGGTGTACCAGATAACGCAGAAGCTCGGCCAAAATGTCACCGCCTGGCCGGCGCAGGGTGGGCAGAATTTCTACTGGGTCACCTATACACAGGCTGATGTGATCCGTGACAAACCAGAGCTTATCCGACAATATCTGCGTGCGATTGATGACGCCCAGCTGTATCTTCATGACAACGAACCGGAGGGGAAGGAGATTGTCCGGCTGCGCCTGAATCTGACGGACGATTATATGGAAACGATGTGGGAAGAGAATCAGTTTGTGCTCTCACTCGATCAAGGCATAATCGTTGCGATGGAAGACGAGGCACGGTGGATGACTAAAAATAACCTGACCGGTGGGAGAACCCCACCCTCATACCTGGATATGATAGATCAGGACGCGATGCGAGAAGTCAAACCGCAGGCGGTTTCGATCATCCGCTAACACCCAGGAAGTGCCCATGAACATTAAAAAGCAGATCCAGCTCAGTGTTGTCATCTCCCTGATACTCACGGCCGTGATATCGGCCTCACTTGTTGTCTCCTATCCGGAGATGCAGGATCTGCAGGAACAGGAGTCTCTCGCAGCTGATTTAGTGAGGGGGGGCTACGAACTGACCTATCTCGTCAACGATTATATCGTCAATGGTGAGCCCCGTGCCCGTCTCCAGTGGGAGGAACGTTATGCCTCGCTCCAGCCGGTTATCAGCCAGCTAAAACCGGGGAATAGCGAGGAAGCGGATACTATTGAAGTTATCAGGGATTACTATGAGAATATCGCGAGAGTGTTCCATGAGATCCCTGAACCGGAATCACTGAGTGCCGGTGCTGTCCAGATAAATCCCCTCACCCAACAGGTCATGTGGAGCCGGAATAATGTGCAGTCACAGGGGCTGATTTACGAGGCGTGGAATCTCCGCCATTCATACAATAATGACGTAACCGATGCCCGAAACTGGAATTATCTCCTTGTCATTATTCTCATGACGGCGATGCTGCTTGTTATCATTGTTAACTACCTGCTCATCAGCCGCCGGCTCGTGCGGTCTATCAGGGAGATAAATGACGGGAGTAAGGTGTTTGCCACCGGCAATCTTGCGTACCGTATTCCCGTTTCTGATAAGGATGAGATGGGAGAGATTGCAGAAGGGCTCAATGTGATGGCAGGAGATCTCATGACCGTGACGGCTTCACGCGATGATCTGAACCGGGAGATTGCCGAACGAAAGCAGGCGGAAGAGGAACTGCGTGCTTCTGAGATCCGGTACCGGCGGCTCTTTGAGGCGGCTCAGGACGGCATTCTTATCCTCAATGCCGGGACCGGGGAGATCGTTGATGTGAATCCCTATTTAATCGACCTGCTTGGTTTCTCCCATGAACAGTTCCTTGGAAAAAAACTCTGGGAATTGGGGGTTTTCAGTGATATTGTTGCGAGCAAAGATAACTTCGATGAACTGCAACGGAAAGGTTTCATCCGGTACGAAGATTTGCCGTTTGAAACCGCTGATGGAAAACAGAAAGCCGTGGAGTTTGTCAGTAACATCTACACTGTTGAGAATAAGAAAGTCGTCCAGTGCAATATTCGTGATGTTACCGATCGTAAGCAGGCGGAAGAGGCACTGCGGGAGAGTGAAGTCCGGTTCAGGACCATGAGTGACTGGACACAGGATTGGGAATACTGGCTTACCCATAACCGGGAAGTTGTCTACTGCTCACCGTCAATTGAATCCATCACCGGTTATTCTGCGGATGAATTTATTGCAGACAAGGACCTTATCGACAGAATGATCCACCCTGATGATCGTGCCCTGTGGGAGGAACACATCCCGCTCCATACGGAAAGAGGGGATCAGCAGAATGATAACCCCACAGAGATTGAATTCCGCATTATTACAAAAGACGGGAAAACAAGCTGGATAAGTCATATCTGCCGGGCAATTTATGCAGATGACGGCACCTGGGCCGGAAGACGAATCTCCAATCGTGACATAACCCAGCGGAAACAGGCAGAAGATACGCTCAGGACCATCAACAAAAAACTCAATCTCCTCTCCAGCATTACCCGGCATGATATTATCAATCAGGTAAACGCGGCAGAGATGTTTGTCGAGCTGATGGAGATGGAGGGTGACATTCCACCTGACTCAAAAGCTGCTGAGGATATGAATAAAGTTGCCGATGCCCTGAAGACGATTGAACGGCAGATTGTCTTTACACGGGATTACCAGGATCTAGGCGTTCATTCTCCGGACTGGCAGAAGGTGGGACGACTTATTGACAACACCACTCCTACTGGAATTCAGGGACTAACCGTACTCAATGAGGTTGGGGGCCTCGAAATCTATGCTGACCCCCTCTTTGAGAAGGTTATCTTCAATCTCTTTGACAACGCTGTCCGCTATGGCGAAACCATTACCACGATCAGGTTTAGAAGCGAAGAAACGCCCGAGGGTTTCAGATTTATCTGTGAAGATGATGGCGTCGGTGTGCCGGCAGATGTCAAAGAGAAGATATTCAATCGCCAGCATTACCAGCATACTGGCCTGGGGCTCTTTCTTTCACGGGAGATAGTCTCAATTACCGGGATGACAATTGCTGAGACCGGTGTGCCGGGAGAGGGTGCACGCTTTGAGATTTTCGTGCCGGATGGAATGTGGAGATTGAAGTAATCTCTGCATTTACTGATCGTATTTGTGATACACCGCTGTTCTGAATGGTTAAAGAATCAACAGACGGTAAAGCCAAAAACAAAAATTTATCCTTCTTTCTGCCGCATTTACAGTAATGAACAAAAAGGCCGCAATACACGGAATAATTCTCATGGGAATGGTCATTCTCCTGATCGGTAGTGCCGGGTGCACCGCTGCCCAAAATGATGGGGACGGAGAAGGAATCGGTAATGAATCCTATACAACTGTCACCGTCGCTGAGATTGAAGAGAGTCTCAAAGATAAAGGACCAATTACTGTCGGTCTGGATATTGACGGTACGGCGTACTTTACTGAATCAATCTATTACTACGGACTGAATAATATCGACGGACCGAATGGAACCAACCTCTTTGGAGATCAACCACTGAGTAACTCTGAGTTTATTGGTCTGGTCAATAATGAATTTGCAGGGCAATATATCCCAAAAGTTGCAGCAAAAGATATCGTTGAGATGCATCAGATGCGTGGCGACACCGTGATATTCATCACAAAGAAGTGCAGTTCTCCTGAAGAACGGATCTCCGATTACATCGCCGTTGAATTCGGCATTGAGGACCCGGTACTTATCTTCACGAATGAAATGTCAAAGACTCCCTATATCAACGAAGAAAACGTCTCAGTCTATTACGGAGATTCAGATGGTGATATTACCGACAGTCTGGCAGCAGACGACTGCATCCCGTACCGGTTTTTGAGAAATCCGATAGCAGAATATTACTATAACACCAGCTACAATCCGGGAATGTATGACGAGAGTATCGTAGTAGATTCATATTACAGATAGATTTCTCTCCTCTTTTTTTGGTTGTTTTTTGGGTTGTCCCGGTGCCATCTGCCACATCCACATCACCGGTTGGTACCGAAACGATTCCTGCACCGGAGGAAAATAATCTCTCGACATCAATGATCGTTGTTCTGATACTGGTTCCTGGGCTGGCCGGCATTGTTGGTGGCACACTTATCCGCAAAAGGCAGAAGGCAAAATATCCTGACTGGTGGTATGACGGGAAAAAATAAACCCGGTTGAAGAAATCCCCCTATTTCTTCGCCAGCTTCATTTTCAATCACGTTCTTTACTTTTTGTTCGAATGAATCCTTTTAAGGATTTATCACTAATGACTCCCAAACTATTCAGAGAACATGAGAACCCGGATACCCTGACGTAATGAAAACGATGACACAATGAAACCAATGAATTCCCCCCCCCAAATCACCACAACCCGTCAACCCGAACTCTTAGCCCCTGCCGGTACCTGGTCCTGCCTTTTAACTGCTGTAAAAAACGGAGCGGACGCGGTGTATTTCGGTATAAAAAAATTAAATATGCGGGATAAGGCAGGTAATTTTGAGATGAATGAACTGCCGAAAATAATGCGATACCTGCATGAACAGAACAAAAAAGGCTACCTGACGCTTAATACCATTTATTATAATAGTGAACTGGAAAAGCTGAAAACCGTCATCGCAGCCGCAAAAGATGCCGAAGTTGATGCCATTATCTGTTGGGATATGGCAGCCTTCAGCCTCGCAAAAGAGGCCGGCATGCCTATACATCTCTCAACGCAGGCCAGTGTCTCAAACTATCAGGCCTTTCAATTTTTTGCAGATTTAGGGGCAGAACGGATCATTCTGGCACGGGAATGCTCGCTGGAAGCTATTGCTGACATCAACAGGCAGGCCAGACGTGACGGTCTGCGATGTGAGATAGAGACCTTTGTTCACGGCGCCATGTGCGTCAGCATATCCGGCCGGTGTTTCTTATCTGCCGAGACCTTTGGCAAATCCGCAAACCGTGGGCAATGCCTGCAACCCTGCCGGCGACTCTTTAAGATAACCGACCTGGAAGGAGAGAATCATGAATATGAACTGGGCCGTGATTATGTGCTCAGCCCACGGGATCTCTGCTCCATTGAGATGCTTCCGGAACTCATTGAGGCAGGTATCAGTTCCTTTAAAATCGAAGGCAGAATCAGACCGCCAGACTACGTAAAAACAACGGTCTCCTGCTACCGCAAAGCACTGGACGCCATCGCTGCCGGAACCTATACGCCTGAACTGAGTGCCGGTCTGAAAGAGGAGCTCGCAAAGACCTTCAACCGGGGATTCTCCCGTGGGTTCTATCATGGTCTGGATAAGGACTGGATAAGCCGTGGTCTGGGTGCCAAAGAGCTCAAAGTCTACTGCGGGGATGTCGTTAATTTTTACCGGAAAATCGGGGTGGCAGAATGTGCTCTGCGTTCCAGTCCCTTACAACCCGGCGATAAGATTCTTATCCACGGCAAAACAACTCCGGCAGAGACCAGTGTTATAACGGAACTTCAGATCAATCATCAGACGGTGCCAATTGCTGAGAAAGGTGAACGATGTGGGTTTAAAGTGCCGTTTATCGTCAGACCGGGAGATAAAGTATTCAAACTTATTGATGCTGACCGGGAATCGTAACTGAGTCCCTTCCCGGATTTGAAAAAAAGTGAAATTTGTTAGTAATCAGGTCCGCCGCAGAATCAGCAACGCTCCGATGAGTCCGGCGAGCACGGTCACGCTCAGAAATCCGGGAGTGGGCTGAGCATTTGAGGTCGTAGACGGTATCGGGATTTTCGTTGGTGCTGTTGTGGATGCAGTTGCCGATTCAATGAGTGTTGCGTCCATAAGTTCCATGCCGATAGGAGGGGTGACCTCAATGACGAATGTCGAGATAGGCTGTGGGCCGGCCATAACCGAACATTCCGGGCAGGCACTGGCAAGTGCTTCACCGGCAATAAATGACACCGTAACAGCTGAACCGTCGTTTCGCCCGTTGTAAGTGAAGTATTCTCCGGGTAAAAGGCGCTGGGTAAAGATATCCATGCCCTCTGAGTGGAGCGTAACATTCACCCAGAGTGCCGGGGCTATGGTGCCCTCACAGAGATCACAGTCCGGTTCGGCTTCATAGATTACGCTGTAGTCTCCGACCAATTTATTCGGCAGGGCGTTGGGGTCGCCTGCGAGATCGGTGATGACTACTTCGCCGTCAGTTGTTTCCTGTACTCGTGCAATAGCGATACAGGTCCCGTCTAAGCCTCCGAGCATTGTTACAGCGGCAGTTTCTCCGGCTGTAACGAGGTCATAAGCCGCCGGGTTTGGCGGCACAAATGAGAGCTCTGCCGGCGGTTCAATCGCCGTATAGACAGTTTGAGGTGCTCCTGTATCGTCTCCATAGTCTAGACCGATGGTAGCGTAGGCGCTGAAGTTAATGCGGTCATCTACCGGGCGAACGTCTCCAACCACCCCGGTAACGGCTGTTTCCTGCAATACGGCGACAGCGGGAACCGTACAGATAAGAAACGCGATCAACAGACACAGAATGCTATACCTTAGTTTCATGGGTTTTTCTCCTCCTGATAAGAGGTAGGTTGGTGGGAACAAACATTAAATAATCTGATCGCTGAGATTCAAAAATGGAATATGGCCGAAAAATGGTGATGATTTGTTAGTTTTTTCCTGATGTGTTCACCAGGGTCTGCCCAATTTCGTAGGCTTTCTGGAGAACGGATTCATCCTGCTTTGCTGCACCTTTATCAAATAATCCCCTGAATGGTATTTTTTCCAGCGTCTGGTATCCCAGTGCTTCCAAAGGTCGTGACATAGCTTCCAGTGCAAACCCTTCCTCCTGTGGATCTGTCTGTTCAGCTACCGAAAAGACAAGAGCTTTGCGATTTTTATCAGCAAGATGTGAACGATATTTCCGGGGGCGGTCGTCAGAAAATTCGTAATAGGGATACAACCGGTCGATGAAGGCTTTCATCTGACTGGTTACGTTGTAGTTATACACCGGTGAGCCAACAATGATGATTTCAGCGTCTTCTATCAATGGATATATGAGGCTCATGCCGTCATTGAACTGGGTACAGGTGAGATAGTTGCGGCATTTTTCACAACCAATACAGGGAGTGATTGCATAGTCCCGAAGAAAAAGTGCTGTTGTTTCAATACCGGCATTTCGGACTCCGCGAAGGATCTCTTTGAGTAGTATATCGGTATTTCCGCCTTTTCTCGGACTCCCGCTGATGCCCAATATATTCATGGTTTATTGTTTTATTGTGGATGCAATATAGTTTTGTGAATCCGGGAAGGTTCAGTCAGGTGTTAGAGTTCATCCTTCAGCATATTTTTGCTAATCATCAGAAGCTCTCCGGATCTTTCTATATCTGTTTTTTTTCGCACCAGGAACCGTTCGGCTGCCTTTTCATCATATGGCGTGGGTCGTCCTGCAAAACCGGCAGCATGGCGGGAAAACGCTCCCTGCATGAAGGTTTTATCGACCGCCTCTTCTCCCGTCAAGCACCCGGAAAGTTCCAAAGCTATACGATTCTGAAGGATATCGGCATGAATTCCGGTCATGAAGGATCTGGAGGGCACAGTGATCTGTTCAGTCCGGATGACCATCTGCTGGCTCCAATGGTTGACCTTGCCTCTCGGCTTGCCGAGTATCGTATTATTCTTGAGAATGATGTGGGAGAGAATGAGGATCCGCTTATGAGAATGACTGATATGAAACCCTATCTTGAGAGACTGTGGGTATATAAGGAGTGGATGGGGAGGTTCGTGCAGCAATGAGATCCCAAACCAATCGCATAAATCAAATTAAATTAACTTAACGAAATATAAAGCATAACTTAATTTATAATCCTGTGCTATTCTCAACTATAACCATAAAGGAGGTGATAACGATGGGAAAAGGCGGCGGTGGCGGTCACAGTTCAAATGACGACCGGTCGAATTCAATGAACTCGAATAACGATGCCTATCATGCAGCGATGGATAATCATTCTGACCAATTAAACCCTAACAATGAAAGATGCCATGGGGACAAGGACGAGGATGACTAACATTATTTTCAATAATTGTCATTGAATATTTTGGATTCACCAATCACAAAATCAGAAGAAGGGGAAAAAGAAGGAGCATATTATACTGTAGTGACCCTCTCTGCAACAACCCGCAAAAGCTCCTTTGCATCTTCCTCCTTCTGTGAAAATGGATGCTCTTTAAGGTATATAGAGAGTTTCTCCAGCGTCTCTTCGGGAATGGTTCCCCTAGCCTCCTTCAGGACTTTTCTATACGTTCTCTTCGGATAATACAGTGCTGAGGCCGTTTTTATCAGGAGTTCCCGGTCATGTTCAGAGAGAATTCCCTCTTCAACGGTTCTCTCAAAAATAACTCTTATATCCATGAGGGCATCTGAGATTGCCTCATTCGTGAACGGGTCGCAGGCAAGTGCCACCTCGTCATCGGATTCAACGATTCCGTCCAAATACATTGAATAAATCCTGCCAATCCCTTTCATGCCAAACGGTTCAAGCTCGCAGGCACGAAGGGCACCCATGCTTGATGAACCATACACCTCGGTGCCGGCATTCAGGAGTTTTATAATTTCACGATGACCTACTGAACAGTCCTGAAAAAAAAGTCCGTCAATGATGCAGAGAATGGTTGGTTTTTCCTGAACCGCTGTTTCAAGGTCTCTTCTTCTGACCGGCGGCCAGTAATCGGCAACGGATGAGGGAAGGATTGCTTCCGCCTTATCTCTGGCGAGGCTTGGCCCGGGATACACGATTACGTCTGGCATTATGACATCGTTCTCCTGCACGGTCCTGGTCCATGGCAAACGTTTCAAGTCCGGGGACGGTGACACGGACGACTGGCACACCCACATCCGGCATCGTGAGATCGTTTACAATAATCCGGTCAACACCACAGGCCTGTAATTTTTCCCGGATGTAGTGAATATCTGTCAGGAAATCATCGGAAATAAACTCGTCGATCTCAGAAATATCCTTTGATTCGGTCGTGTCAAACCATTTTTTATTCAGCCGCTTGGTCCGGTCGTAGCCAATCTGCTTTCTGAAATTAGCCTCGGTAGTGTTCTCTCTGGCACCGTGAATCTGCGTTGCCCGGCTTTGGGCTACCTCAGTAATCGCCCGCATCGCTGCAATAACCGGCGATACATGCGTCCCCATCCCGATGCAGAGAAGTGAGGGGTCTTTGAGTCTCACATCATCTGCAACGGCGGCGATGGTCGGAACGCCGTTGTCACTCGTGATATCACGTATCAACAGATCCACCTCATTCTCTGAAAAAGCCTCAATCATGGCATTCAGCTGTGGGTGATTAATATTTTCAAGAACCGGCCCGGCATTGCCTGAAGCTTCAACAAGTGACCAGGCATCACGCTCGACAACTTCAGAAAGGGCGTGGGAAACCGCTTCTTCCAGCGTATTGCCGGATGCAATCCCGTTCGTACTGGTTCTTATGAATCGCACGGTCCCATGAGGCACCGGGTGGAATACCGCATGGGCGGGAACGTAGACGTCCTCTTCATTAATAATATCAAAGCCCCGGTGCCATGGAATGAGGGTATCCGGGTCAATATCCCGTGGCAGAATGAGATCCTTCGGATTGACGCCACGGGCTTCTCCAAGCGAGGAAAATCTTTCGTGTATTAGTTCCCGTTCATTGATCTCGGCGGAATACCGTTCGATACCTTCCATAATGGCAGAGACCCGTGCCGCTATCGGTGTTGCACCTTTTCCGTTATAGACCGAGATGGCACCATCCGCTGCACCGGGCCGGATACAGGAGAAGACCGGGATGTTAAGCCGGTCAAGGCCGGTGATGTTAGCGACCCGGGTAATCCCACAGCTTCTTGCCACCGGTTCGACCCGCTTAAGGGTCTCTTCCGGTGAAACGGCCCGGTGCGTCTCTTTCGTATAGGTTTTCTTACAGGCTTTGAGTGTCAGTGATGCCAGTGTTCTTCCCCCCTGGTATGGATATCTTTCTTCCAAATGGGTATATAACGTTTTATCTCTTCTAAAATAAAGCGACAGCCCTCAAACGCTTCGGGACGGTGCACGGCACCCACAACAATGACGAGAATCGTATCTTCAACCTTGAGAAGGCCGTTTCGGTGAATGATATCGACTGAGTTGAGGGAGAATTGCTCCGTTGCCTGTTCTGCAATGGTCTCCAGGTCTTTTATGGCAACTTCGTCGAAGGATTCAAATTCCATTGCCTCAATCCCATCGTCCCGTACCGTGCCTACAAATATCACGATGCCGCCGGTCTGCGGGTTTTTAGCATTTTTCAGGAGCTGTGCAACGTCAATATCTTCTCTGGTTATAGCAATAAATCCCATCTATTATCCTCCTGATACGGGTGGATACAAAACGATGCTGTCTCCGTCTTTGAGAAGAAGGGTATCTGCCTCTTCTGTCGGAACTCTTTTTGTATTGTGCATGATAAGAACACTCTCCAGAAGTTCCCGGTCGTCATCGAAGAGAACTTCATATCCGCCTTCTGTTTCCCGGCAAAGTCTGATAAGAGCTTCTTTTAAAGAGAGCTGTTCGGTATCATTATATTCAATGGTCCGGTTGCTCCCAAAGGTCTCTTTAAACCGTGCAAAGAAGGTAATGTCTGTTGATATCATTGATGGGCTCCGGTGATTAATATTTGATTATTGCCTGGTTTTTGATAGATTATTGTTTGATTGCTGAGCAAACAGGGCAGCTTTCATTCCGTTCGATGGCCATTTCATCGAGAGAAGATGACCTGCCATCCCATATGAGGAGTTTGTCAGCCATTGTAGCACCATTTCCGGTAAGTATCCGGATTGCTTCGTTTGCCTGCATTGAGCCAATGACCCCAGCGGTCGTCCCGACGATTGGAAATGATAGTTCCCTAGGAGGGGGATTTGGAAATAGGCAGGCAAGACAGGGGGTCTTTCTGGGTAGTATGGTCGTCGTCTGCCCGTCCCGTCCGGTAACCGCACCGTGGATTAGGGGTATCTTCTTTTCAAGGGCTGTTTGGTTCAGGATGAATCTGGTTTTAAAATTATCGAGGCAGTCGATAGTCAGGGTGCAGTCCGCCGTCATATCGCCGATATTTTCTTCAGAAATCGATTCTGAGTACGTGATGATCTCAATCTCTGTATTGAGCTGTTCCAGAGTTGATCTTGCTGAATCAACCTTTTTCCGGCCGATGTTGGCATCGGTATGAAGGAACTGCCTGTTGAGATTTGAGAGTGAAACAGTGTCACAGTCCGCGATGATGATGGTTCCGATGCCGGCAATGGCAAGATAGATTGAGACGGGGCTTCCAAGTCCTCCCGTTCCGGCTATGAAGACTTTTGACTCAGAATGACACTGTTGTGCCTCTTCTCCGAACAGGAGGATCTGTCTGTCATATTGTTCGCTCATTGTCATACTGGTTCTTTCTTATCTCTATGATTTTCAGAGGTTAGTGTTTTCTGATCAATACCTGATAACTTTTTAAAAAATCCAGATATGTCCGGATTTTTGACATATTGTGTCGTAAATAGTCTGAATTTTATTCAGAGTTAGTCTGTTGACAGGTATCTATGATTTCATGAATGTATTGTTTTCATCATCCGATATCGTCACCCGTTCATATGGCCATCTTCTGAACGTTTCATGAAATCGCGAACGGCTGTAAGGTACTTATCAGTCTTCTCAATATGATGCATATGTGACGCATCCTCAAATATAATGAGTTCCGAGCCCGGAATCATACTCTGATAATAGGCAGTCGTTTCTGGTGTTGCTTCATCATATCGTCCGCAGGTGAACAGGACCGGCACACCAATCTCCTGAAGATCGCTACTCCTGTCGAAATTTTTTAGTGTTCCGGTTATGGTAAACTCGCTTGGTCCCCACATCTGATTATAGACGACCACTCCCATATTTTCAAATGTCCGGATAAGGCAATCCGGCCATGGGTCAAGACGGCATACATACCGGTGATAGTAGTGCATCATAGCATCCTGATATTCCGGTGAACTGAAATTTCCCGTCTGTTCGCATGCAAGGATAACGGCATTCTCCTCATCCGGTAATTCATCGAGATACTGGCGCTGGTCCGCTTCCCATCGCTTCGCTGAGAGACAGGGACCGGACATAATAAGGCTAACCACTCCCGCAGGATTTTTCGTGATCATATATTCTGAGGTAAGCATCGTTCCCCAGGAACTCCCGAGAATATGAACCTTGCCTGGAGCCAGTGCCGTCCGAACCTGTTCAAGTTCTTCAACGAACCGTTTGGTTGTCCAGAGAGAATTATTATCAGGATGATCCGATTTGCCGCAACCAAGCTGATCATAGAATATCACCGGCCGTTCATCGCCAAGTGCCTCAAGCGGTTCCAGATAGTCATGGCATGCTCCCGGGCCGCCATGAAGAACAAGAAGTGGAATGTCGGGCCGATCTGCACCCACGATCCGGTACCACACCTTGCCACCCGGTACATTTATGGTGCCCTCCCGCACCGGAGAAGATTGTATTGAGGGAGGTTCCTTTGAGAGAGGCGGCTGAATAATACATCCTGGAATGACCATGCAGGTAAACAGAACGATTAAGGCCGCGATAAAAAATTTCATACGAACGGATAATCTGATATCCATTAATTGATATATTATCCTTTTTGATAATAAAACCGCGGTAGGAAACCAGAAGCGTTGAATAGTCTGTTTACCCGGTAATGCGTGGCAGAAACGCCTGTGGATTGCGTCTCTTTTAAAATGTACGTTGTTACTATTCAGGGTATACACATGTCATACAACATGTTTCGATCATTTTTGGTATATCCAAGTCAGATTCAGCATAGAATTTATCGATAGTCTCTGTTTTTCCGTTTCAGCAATCAGAAATAAATGCAAAATAATAATTCTCTTTGAACGGATAGATGGATTATGATTTTAAAGCGTAGAGGATTGAGAGATTTTATTTTCATAATTTTTCTGAGTATACGATTCGTAAAAAGATTCAATGTGCCGGAGTTACAATGAAAAAATCCACTCAGCAAGACGAAAATACACTTCCACTGGAAGACGTGCGGGGACAGGAATTAGGAATCCCGGTAACATTACCCCCTTTTAATCCTGATACGGATGTACCGGATGCTCCGGATTATACAAACGCCGATAGCTGGCTTACCATGCCCGTATATTTTAGCACTGAAGAGCAGCCGGTTGATGTTTTTTGGGTATATCCCACTATTCTCTCTGATAATTCGACGTATTTAATGGATATCAGCGATCCGACGTTACGTGAGAAAGCAAACTGGACGCTAGTTGAACAGGCCAGCATATTTGACGGACAGGCAAATATTTACGCACCGTTTTACCGGCAGAACAATGTTAAAATTAATCCCCAGATGCTGACCGATGCGAAACCAATATTTAATCTGGGCCAGCGGGATCTCATTCTGGCATTTGACTATTTCCTGAAACATTTCAATAAAGGAGAGAGGCCGATTATTCTGGCTGCTCACAGTCAGGGTTCGGTCCGGGTCGTAGAGCTATCAAAGGCAGGAGAACTTCTGACCGGTGATCCTGAATCATTGCAGAGACTGGTGGCGGCGTATGTGATTGGGTATTCAGTTACAGAGTCCGATCTGGATCTAAATCCACTGATGAAAATCTGTGAAAATGCGACTGATACGGGTTGTTTTATCGCATATAATACCATCTCTGATGAAGAAGGTAAGGAGAGAGAGGCCCCGACGGTGATTCCCGGAACGTTTGTGGTAAACCCGCTAACTTGGAAAACCGATACTTCATTTGCACCTGCAACTTTTAATATCGAAGCAGCATTCTTCAAACACGACCATCCCGAAATCCCGGACAGGTACCCAAATTTTGCGGCAGCTCAGGTAGTAAACAATGCGTTGGTAATCACGGATATATCCAATTCTGAAGAACTACCTGCGACAAGTGTTACATTCCCCAGGGGTGTTTACCACATGTATGACTATGCCATCTTTTACGAAAACCTGAGAACGAATGTCAGCGACAGGATCCATTCGTATCTGGAGAACGGGAAGGTCACTCAAAAATAATATGACTCTTCCCCTATTCTGCCCAAATTTTTATTTTTTTAGTGCTGAACCTTTCACGTAAAAAGATCCACCGTGCATATTGATCCACTTGGTCTCCTCTATGCCAATGTGCTGACCGCATGGACAATAAACATCCTGCCCATTTCTGACAGTGTTATCTGTTGAGATACGTGTTTTCCATGAATGTAGTAATCGTCCTTTTCCAATCTTTTGATAGCGGAAAAGTTTTCTTCCGCAGGCAGCACAATAAACAGTGATCATTTCTTTTTAAAGAATAGGTTTTCATTCATATTTGATACTTTGATGAAATGCTGAGATATTTTGTCAGATGTAATGATGAAATTATATCAAATTATTTTATGTATTAAGATTATTGCTAGATAAGTCATCGGGGCTTTGGTGTAAAACATACACAATCATACAAAAAGTGGTGCACATTTTTTTAAAAAAGCAGATTTTGGTAGAAATTATTTAATATTGTGCACCACAATAGTTATTGACATGGTGCATTGGGGACAAAATGAGTAACCAATTCAAATCTATATGCACCAGATCTCAGAAAACATGAGGATTATATGGACAAAATTGAAGAAAAGAGCAGGAACAATCTGTTCCTGATAGATAACACTGCAAACCCCGCACCACTTGGACTCTGTGCCTTTGGGATGACGACGATTTTGCTCAGTATCCACAATGCCGGAATAACCGGGCTCTCAAGCCCCATCGTTGCAATGGCGTTCTTTTATGGTGGACTCGCTCAGCTTATCGTTGGCATTATGGAATGGAAGAAGAACAACACCTTTGGGATGGTTACCTTTGGAAGTTTTGGACTCTTCTGGATATCCTTTGGCTCTATTCTGGTGCTGCCAGCGCTCGGTCTTACCGCGGCACCAACCGCCGTGGATCTCGCGGCATTCCTATCCGTATGGGGTCTTTTAATCATTGGGCTTTTCATTTGCAGTTTGAAGATGAATCGGCTTCTGCAGGTCACTCTCGGAGCTGTCGTTCTCTTAGTGGTGCTCCTTGTAGCTGCAAACCTGACCGGTGATCTGGTGATCCATACTCTTGCCGGTGTAACTGGCATCGTAGCGGGTGCCCTCGCCCTTTATATGGGTGTTGCAGCGGTTATCAACGAAATCCATGGACGCCGGGTTCTCCCGGTCTGACCAACTTTTTTTTAATCCGGACGAATATCTATCGTCCATGATTGTGCACTATTAATAGTGGTGTAACTATGAGTGTCAATCATGGTGTCGTCGTGTCCCTGTCCGGTCAGTTTTATCGCCACGTTACCTGCAATGGGTTGCGCCGGGGAAGCCCGTAGGTTTTGTACTTCGGATGACCAACCATCATTGCATAGGCACACGTGCGATCGTCTGGCAGACCCAGTTCCTTCTGAAGCGGCTTATAATACATGGCAGCCATTGAAACGAAGCCGGCCCAGCAGGTGCCGATACCAAATGACGGGGCAGCAACATCGAAATACGTGAGAGCGATGATGGCATCGGTTAATGCACCAGGATTATCTTTGGGGATATGGGCAAACAACAGGTGCGGTGCATCACGGCAGATGACATCCTGACCGCTTTCGAAGGCGCTAACCAGTAATGATGCATACCTGCTCAGTGGATGAATGGTGTTTTGCAGGGTTTTCATCCATGCAACGGTTAGGCATGCAATTTTTTGGACGTTTCCCTGGTCATGTATAACAAGCCACTGCACCGGCTGTGCATTAACACCCGACGGAGCGTACCGGGTACTATCGAGAATCTGAAGGATCTTTTCTTTTGGAACAGGTTTCTCCGTGAAATGTCGAACCGAACGACGTTTTTTCAGATAAACACTAAGATCCACGGCAGACAGTAAGCCTGCATCCGGCGGAATTTCCACCTTCTCATCCGGACGGACATTCAGAATAAGTGCCTGTGACGGGCAGGAGACTTCGCAATGCCCGCAGGCAATACATTTGTCAGCGTTTTCATTCGAAACATCAGGGAACGTAGTTTCATCCGCTGGGTTAACAATTGACATCGGGCAGACAACTGAGCAGATGCCACAATGCGTACAGAGATCTTTATTGACACGTATCGTTGTCATTTTTCACTTCCCTTTTGTTTATTGTAGGTGACTTTCCTACATGTCTCTTCCTGACGCTCTGGGAATACAATACATCTTTCACCGGCGTCCGGGTGTATGAATGTGAATCCAATTCAAAAGAGTGAGGGTAAAATTTGATTATAGTGGGTTTCATGTATTTTCAGCAAGTTTCTGTGAAATACCTGGTATGTGGAAATAATTATGAACCGGAGCAAACAGCTTCGTACAAATTAGAAACCGTTATCGGTCATCGAAAAGAGAATAACTCCCCATCAGAGGTGAGACGACGTCAGACCAGATTCAACCCGGACCCGGCAGAGCTTTCTCGTTTATACATGCAGCAGATCTCCACCTTGGCAGCACCGTGCAGGGCGTTGCCGGCGTGGACGACCACATGACACAGACGCTTGCCGAAGCGACATACACTGCCTGGGACCGTATCATCGATCTTTGCCTGACAAAAAATGTCGATTTCCTCATCCTTTCCGGTGACATCTATGACAGTGGCGACAAAAATGTGCAGGCTCAGCTCCGTTTTGTCAAAGGACTGAAAAAAATTGCGGATCATGGTATCAAATCCTATATTGTTCATGGTAACCACGATCCCCTGCCATTCTGGTCATCGTCAGTCAAACTTCCCCCTGAAGCCTGCCGTTTTACCAGCAGCGAGCCCGAACGGGTCGTGCACACCCGTAACGGCACGGCGGTCGCAACAATCGTCGGCGCCAGTATCCCGGAACGCTGGACGGCCGAAAATATCGTGAGCACCTTCCCGGAAAAAGAGCGTGACTGGCCATTTACTATCGGTGTCGTTCACTGTAATGTTGATGGTGTCATCGGCCACGATCCCTATGCCCCCTGTACCAGACAGGATCTTGTAAATGCTGGTTATGACTACTGGGCACTCGGGCATATCCATCTCCCGACCGTGGTACAGGACGCAAATCCGGCCATTATATATTGCGGGAATCCTCAGGGCCGCCACATCGGAGAATCCGGTCCCCGTGGTTGTTATCTGGTAACCGTTGACGAACAGAAACTACTTCAGACAGAATTTCTGCCGACACAGGCAGTCCGTTTTGAGCAGATAACGATAAACATCAACGGCGTCGCTACGCTGGATGGTTTTACTGATCTCGCGAGCGACACTCTTGGCGTCCGGTCTGAAGAACTGGAGTGTCCGATGATTTGCCGGATAACGCTCGAAGGAAGAACTGCCATAAGCTCCTCGCTCTCAGACGCCGGAGATTTGAGAGATCTCCGGGAGCAGATCGGTGAGGATTGCAGAATGTTTCGCTACCCGGTCATTATCGAACGGATGGAAAATCGGACCTACCCGGTAATCGATCGCGAGACCGTAAAGGAACGACCGGATCTGGCTGGTGACATCTGTAGAATTACAGACGCTCTCCTGACAGAATCCGGGACGGGAGGGCCGATACAGGAAGCCCTCGCACCGCTTTTTACCAATCACCGGTACCGTCATTCGTTTGAAAACTGTAGTGATGAAGAACTTCAGGAGATTATCAGAGAGGCGGAGGGTCTTCTGCTCTCACGCCTCGTCGGAGGTGAGGATTCATGAAAATAACCGGACTCTACATCGATGGATTTGGCACCTTCCACGACACCAGATTTGATGATTTTTCCGGGACGCTGACGATCCTCAAAGGGCCGAATGAAGCAGGGAAGAGCACTGTGCTCCAGTTTATCCGCCGGATGCTCTACGGATTTCCCGATGGACGAAGTAGCGAAAACCAGTATACCCCCAGTGCCGGGACAATCGGCGGTCGTCTGTATCTTACCGATGACGAAACAGAAGCTACAACCACAGTCCTCAAAAGAACCGGGAAAAGAGGCAATCCAACACTCTCTACTCCGGATGGTACCCCTTTCGGTGGGGAAGCAGAACTCAGACAGATGCTGGGGAAAGCTGATGCCGGATTTTACAACGCCATCTGTGCCATTGGTCTTGGAGAACTGGCCGATTTTAGAACGCTGAAAGCGGATGGCATTCAGGACCGCCTCTGGAGTGCCGGGACGGGATCACTGAAAGTCCCGGTCTCATCGCTTCGGAAAGATCTTCAGAATGATCTTGGAGCAATCTATAAAAAGAGCGGGAAAAAGCAGATTCTGAATCAGAAAAGTGCCGAACTTACGACTGTCGAATCGGAGATTAAAAGCCTTGAACTGCTTCAGGACGAGTACGACCGGTTCCATGAACAGCGGAGCGGGAACGAATCGACAATAGAAACGTTTGAAAACCAGTTCAAAGAAGCCGAGACGGCATTCCGGTGGTATGAACGCCTGCAGAATGCCTGGGAACCGTTCATTGCTCTTCAGCAGGCAGAAAAAGATATCGTTGCCCTTCCAAAGATTGCCTCATTTCCTGAGGATTGTCTTGCCCGTCTTGAAAATCATGAAATCCGGATTGATGAACTGCGGGCTGATCTTGAAATAGCGACAGCCACCTGCCAATCCTGTAGCGAAGAACTGGACGCAATCATATGTAACGAACCATTACTGGAAAAAGAGCCGGAAATCCGGAATCTGGAACGGGGTGTCGAAAAATACCGCTCTGATACCACATCAAAAGAAATACTTTCTCAGAAAATTGCACAGGCCAGGGCGGCTCAGAATCAGCTAACCGGACGTCTTGGCCCGGACTGGGATGATGCCAGAGTCCGTGCTGTTGACATCTCGCTCCCGGCAAAAACCTTCAGCGAAAAAACCGGGACAACCTTTGAACAGTTCACCGATGAATGCAAAGACATCGAACGCGAAATTGCTGCGGCCGAAAAGGAACGGGATACTCTTCGGGAGAAAATTGCGTCACTGGAAGAAAAAATTCGGATGCAGGGTGCACCACGGAGTGCTGACATTCTAAAAAATAATCTGGATGATCTCCACAGTCTGCGTGCAAAAGTTCCGAAACTGAAAGGATATAACGATACCATTGCCGATCTTGAGGTAAAGGAAGCACAGACTCGGGAAATTTTGGGCCAGATGCCCAGCGGAAATCATCTGCCCCTGTGGCCGGCGGTTATCATGGTCATGTGTGGTGTTTTCCTCCTGGGCACCGGATGGTATCTGCAGGAACTTCTTATTGCTGCTATCGCCTGTTTTGTTCTGATACTGGCTGCGGGCGTCTATGTTGTTTCAGCGAAAAGCACGGCCGAAAAACGGGAGAAAAGTCTGGCAACAGCAACTTTTACAGAGGCGACACCCGAGAAAGTGACCACCTTAAAAGGTCTGAAAGAGAAGGCAATCAGGGAATATGATGAGCTGAAAGCACGCCTTGAAACGCTGGCAGCATCCTGTGGTTTTGCAGAAGTTCCCGATACTGAAATGATAGCCAGCTACGAAGCAGCACTTCGGGATGAAGAAAAAAGAGCAGTTCGGGAAAGTGACTTACAGGGTCAGGCAGATGAGGTCGTCCGGAACCTGAAAATTACAGAAACAACGCTTGAGCATTTCAGACAGGAGAAGATAGAGCTGGATGCC
>Ga0222702_1000064_pt1 | contig 29439 bp, 28 predicted proteins | sample AntAcemetage1504_FD_181152 | JGI IMG/M metagenome (GOLD analysis project Ga0222702, IMG submission 181152) | Saline water microbial communities from Ace Lake, Antarctica - #1504 | ecosystem: Environmental > Aquatic > Non-marine Saline and Alkaline > Saline | place: Antarctica: Ace Lake...
TCAGGAAAAAAACCTAATCTCTGAAATATTCTTTTTGTGTAGGCATCAATAACAAAAACAGGTTTTTCAAAGGCATAGAGAAGAATTGAATCCGCAGTTTCCGGACCGATTCCCTTCAATGCAAGCATTTCCTTGCGCATCTTTTCTGTCGAATGAGCGTCAAAATTTTGCAAACCTTTACTGTGAAAATATTTAGCAATTTCTTTTAGGCGAGTTGCCTTTTGATTGTAATAGCCCGATGGACGAATGCATTGTGCGATTTTTTTGATTTCTGCATTTCTCAATGTGGCGAGTGTAAGCAGGCTTTTGTGTTTGAGGTTTTCGATTGCTTTTTCAGCGTTTTTCCAATTAGTATTTTGGGTAAGAATTGCTCCGATGATAATTTCGTCACGAGTTTCTCCTGGCCACCAGTGCTGAGGTCCGTAACGATCATACAAAAGGTTGTAAATCTCGATTAATTCATGCGAATAGTTCATTCAAAATTATCCGTTAATAATAAGTATGTATTTGCTCATGGGAATTGACATCGAAATGGATTCATTTTGTGTCAAGATTTTGAAGATTTGTTCTTGCATACCCCCAAAATTTTTTTAAATACATTGCAACCTCAATAGTAGAAGTGTTACAGCATATTTTTTGTTATTCGCAATGGTTCATTGTGAATGCGAGCCAGTAGTATAGGGAACGACCGGGGATATTGAATATTAAACAAATTGTTCTCCCAACCCATCATTTTAAACTGAGTCGTATTGCTGAATATTAACACTCTTTAAACTTCAATGTTTAAGGGAGCTTCAAAAAAAAGCTCCCGCTTTTCATTCTTCGGGGTGAAGAAAGAATCGCGGGAGTGCCATGATTGATGGTCTCTATAACACCTCCCTACTCCTTTTTGCTAACATTTTGCACCTCAAAACTTACAGAAAAATTACCATCTTCTTGCAAAAGTTCATTCAGTGTTTTTTCAACTACATGAGCATTAATAGGTTTCGTTAGATATCCCGCAGGATTCGTTTGTTTTGCTTCTTCAATAGTTTCTCCATCATTATAAGCAGAAACGAATACAATTGGTATATCTTTCTTAATACGAATCTGTCTTGCAGCTTCGATACCATTTATCTGTCCATCCAGGTTGATATCCATTAATATTAGATCTGGCTCAAAGGTTTTCGAGAGCTCAACAGCATGTTCCCCGCTGGAGACAGTTTCACATTCATATTTTCCGAGACGCTGTATCAGATTTTTAAAGTGCCGTGCAATAATAATTTCATCTTCAACGATTAATATTTTTTGTTTTTTCATTGAAATCAGAAGTTTTGTATCCTTACGCCTTCCCTGCGTCTGATTTCTTCTCATGCCCCAGGAATACTTTTCCGTCAGAGATTATTACAATATACTCTCCGCCGTTACCATCATAAATTCTTTTAATAGTCATGTGTTATCCTTCCTTACTATACTTTTAAAATGTGTATAGTACCATTAACTATAATAATAATGTACTCTTCACCATTTGGTCCTACGATGACCGATTCATAAATGATTTCATCACCACTTTGCAATGAAAGCTCTGTTATGACAGGATAATCAGCTTTTAAATCTAAATATTGTGCGATGATCTCAGCATCGTCGGGATCGCATAATTCTTGTAATTCTGCGCCTGTCATTGCATAGGCAATTGTATTGCCAATTAACATAATGAGGATAACTCCAATTAATACTAATGTTTTCTTTTTCATTGTAACCGCCTTTCAGGTTATTTACTTATATATCATGAAAATTGCAAAAGTGTGACGACATCAGACGAAAAAATTAAATAAATATAAAAAAAATTAACATTATATTTAATAATTTCATGCGTTTTTTATACTTCTATGTAAGAAATAGGTTATTAATTTAATCCATTTCTTTATAATCCTTTATTAATAAATGTTTATACAATTCAAATTTTTGCCCAACTCTTTTATACATTATTTTTCTATCGTTCTCGCTCCTCGTTAAACGCTTAACGCTCTCTTACTCTCATTTCCAATCCCAAAATCATACCCTCATTCCCAGACCCACAAGCGTTATCTCGTTCCCCTGCTTGCCACGGCGAAGCGCAGCGAAGACGGATCTCTCTACGCTCTACGCTTTACTCTCCACGCTCTTCGCTTTTTGTTACCTCTCGTGTAATTTTCACATATAAGCTAATAAAACTTGACCTTTTATTTAAAAGAAAATTTTTAAGTCAAATTTTTGTACTTACTCAGAAATAAGTAGGTACTCTTAGGAGAATATAAACTATGATTTCTACATTAAGTTGTCTTCTCACCATTATTGAAAATTTTGGGCTTATTCAACCAATTGCTACTTCAACCTCCTCCTTATCTGATTTACTTTGTATCTCACAACAATCCGTATCCAGGATTCTTATTGATCTTGAAAAGAATGATTTTATTACTCGCACCTCAAATCCCAATGGTATAACCATAAAATTTAAACCTAAAAGCATAATAATGTTAAAATCTACATATGATATTCTTATTAAGTATTTTGAAGATTATTCACTTATCGGTACTATAAAGTCAGGTATTGGCGAGGGGAAATATTATATAACTTTTCCAAAATATAGAAAACTTTTCCTGGATAAATTGAACATATCACAACCCTTTCCCGGTACTCTTAATGTACATGTTGATGCTAATAAAATTGAATTTTACAAAACAATATTTCAACCGGTCACAATTAACGGTTTTAAGACAGAAACTAGGAGTTTTGGTTCTATTGAATGTTACAAGTGTGTTGTTAATGACAGAATACCAGCTTGGGTTTTATTTGCTGAACGTACAACACATCCGGAGGATATTGTTGAAATCCTATCCAAACATAAAATTACAGGCAAAGATAATTCAATAAAGATTACATTTATATAATGAAAAAAATAGTTGGAATTGTTGATACAATGTTTGCAAGTGTTGATATGTATTCTATTGTGGTTAAGTCAATTAAAGATTTCGGAGCTTCAGTAAATATAGAGAGATATACGGTACCAGGTGTAAAAGATCTACCTGTAGCAGCAAAAAAATTAATAGAGGAATATAATTGCAATATCGTACTTGCCTTGGGTATGCCCGGACCAGAACCAATAGATAAACAATGTGCTCATCAAGCTTCACAGGGTATAATTATAGCCCAATTGCTAACCAATACTCATATAATAGAAGTCTTTGTATACCTCGATGAAGGAAAAGATGATAAGCAGCTATATCAAATTGCCAAAAATCGTATTTGTGAACATACAATAAATGCTCTTCAACTGCTTGAAGGAAAAGATACTCTCAGTGTAAACGCTGGTAAGGGTATCAGACAGGGAAGTCCGAATGTTGGTTCATTAAAATAAAATTAAATTAGGAGAAATTTATGGAACATAAAATCGGAATCGTTGTATCGGAAACCTATGCCGATATTACAGAAGCTATGTTAATAGTTGCTAAGAAACAGGCGGACTTATTAAACCTAAAAGTTAAAAATATTGTACATGTCCCCGGTTGTTATGATATGCCCTTGATTATCAAAAAAATGTTACAGAAACCTGAAATAGAAGCTATAGTAACTCTGGGTGCAATAATAGAGGGTGATACGGATCATGATGTTATAGTCGCACAAAACGTTGCTCGTAAGATTATGGATCTGAGTGTAGAATATGAAAAACCCGTTATTCTGGGTATATCCGGACCCAAAATGACACGTATGGATGCTTTCAACAGAATCGATAGTATGGCTAAGAATGCCGTTGACTGCTGTGCCAAATTAATAAAAGTTCAATTATAAAATATGTTCGATACTATTGAAGAAGCAATAAAGGATTTTAAAGAGGGAAAATTTGTTATTGTTGTAGATGATGAAAAACGCGAGAACGAAGGTGATCTTGTAATCTCTGCCGAAAAAGCAACTCCTGAGAAGATAAACTTCATGATAACTAACGCCAAGGGTTTGGTTTGTCTTCCAATTGTCAAGCAAAGATTGGATGAATTAAATATTCATCCTATGGTATCTGATCATGAAAATAATGAAGTAAACCAATGTAAATTTTCAATATCAATCGATTCAAAAGAAGGAATAACAACAGGTATATCTGCTTTTGATCGAGCAAAAACAATAACTGATGTATTGGATCATAATAAAAGTTCAAAAGATTTCAGCCGTCCCGGTCACATATTTCCTTTACAATATGAAGAGGGTGGTGTGCTAAAAAGAGCCGGTCATACTGAAGCTAGTGTAGATATAGCCAAAGCTGCCGGTATGTTCCCTGCTACAGTAATATGTGAAATCATCAATCCCGATGGAACCATGTCCCGGGTTCCACAGCTAAAAGAATTTTCTAAAAAATACAACATAAAGTTAATCACTATTAAGGATCTTATTAAATACAGACTTAAAACCGAATGTCTTGTTAAAAATGTAGCTCAGGCAATGTTGCCTACTAAATTTGGTGAATTCCGTATAAACATATTTCTCGATGCATTACAGGGACATGAACATATAGCTCTTATCAAAGGTAATGTTGCCAATCAGAAAAACATTCTGGTTAGAGTTCATTCTCAATGTATTACCGGTGATATTTTCCACAGTATCCGCTGTGATTGTAATGAACAACTACATAATGCGTTAAACATGATCGAACAGGAAGGACGAGGAGTTTTAGTTTATATGAGACAGGAAGGCAGAGGAATTGGTTTGACTAACAAAATCAAAGCATATAAATTGCAGGAACAAGGTTTAGATACCGTAGAAGCTAATATAAGCTTGGGCTTCGCTCCTGACTTGCGTGATTATGGCATTGGCGCTCAAATTCTTAAAGAATTAGGACTATCTAGCATTCGTTTAATGACTAATAATCCTAAAAAAATCGTTGGGCTTACAGGATATGGATTGCAGATAAAAGAGAGAATTCCCATCCAGGTGATTGCTAATATAAAAAATCAAAAATATCTTGAAACAAAAAAGAAAAAATTAGGACACATGCTCGATTTATAATGAATAGTCAATCGGAAAAATATATGCAGCTTGCTTTAAAACTAGCTTCTCTTGGAAATCCATCTCCAAATCCGTACGTTGGTTGTGTGATTGTAAAGAATAACAAAATTATAGGAAGGGGATATCATAGGTATGCAGGTGCACAACATGCAGAAGTTGAAGCGATACATAATGCAGAAACCGACGGGCATTCTACAAATGATTCCGATCTCTATATAAACCTTGAGCCCTGTGTACATCATGGTAAAACACCACCCTGTGTAGATTTAATAATTCAGAAGGGAATAAAAAAAGTATATATATCGATGGAAGATCCAAATCCTCTTGTGTCCGGTAAAGGAATACAAAAATTGCAGGAAGCAGGAATTATCATAGAAGTCGGACCATTGTACGAACAAGCATGTAAGCTCAATGAAAGATTTATTTATTTTATGAAAAATAATAGACCTTATGTTCTCCTAAAATCAGCCATGAGTTTGGATGGCAAGATAACCTATGGTGATGGAATGAGAAAGCAAATAACAGGAATGGAATCTCAGAGACATATGCATCAAGTTCGCAATAAATATGACTCGATATTAGTAGGCATAAATACTATTTTAAAGGATGATCCACAATTAAATTGTCGCTTACCAAAGGGAAGAGATCCGATAAAAATTATATTAGATTCAAAGTTGCGCATTCCAATTAACGCAAAAGTGGTAACACAGAATCCTGAAAAAATAATAATTTGTACTAATAAACAAGATAATCAAAAAGAAGCAAAATTACGAGAAATGGGAGTAGAAATAATAGAATTCTCCTACAATCATATTCCTATAGATTCATTATTATCTGAACTAGCGATGAGGCAAATTTCTTCAATACTGGTAGAGGGAGGGAAATCAGTAAATTATTCATTTTTACGTTCAGGATATGTAAATAAAATCATGTTCTATTATGCACCACGCATTTTTGGAGAAGACATGAGTATTGTTACAGGAAAATACATAGGTTTGACATTAAAAAATTTAGAAATAGAGAAGTTAGGTGATGATTTTTTGATACAAGGATATTTACAATGATAAAAGAACAAGAGAAGGAGATTATAAGAAAAGCTTTATCAGAAGACCTTGGTACTCAAGGAGACATTACAAGTGAAGCAATATTCTCTACGCAGAAAGACGACTATGTGCTCATTTCAAGAGAAACCGGTATTTTATGTGGTTTAGAATATTTTACTGCTGCATTCAAGATGGTTGATCCTCATTGTAGAATTGAATTTTTAGTAATAGACGGAACTACAATATATAAAGGGCAAGAGATAACTAGAGTAAGTGGAAATATCAAGAATATTCTTGCTGCTGAAAGGACTGCACTCAATTTCTTATCACATCTGAGTGCGATAGCCACGAAAACCAATCACTTTTTTGCTTTAAATAAGGGAAAAACAAAAATTCTGGATACTCGTAAAACAATACCAGGTTTACGTGAAGCAGAGAAATATGCAGTGAGATGTGGTGGAGGGGACAATCATAGAATGGGGCTCTTTGATGGGATTTTAATTAAAAATAATCATATCGATGGGATAGGTTCTATTAAAGAAGCTGTACACAGGGTTAGAGAAAAATTTGGTAACAAATATGCAATAGAAATTGAAGCAAGGAATCTTAAAGAGGTAGAAGAAGCCCTGCATTGCAGTGTTGATATCATTCTCCTTGATAATATGAGTATAGATGATATAAAAAGATCACTCAGAGTAATCAATGGAAGAGCTCAAACAGAAGCTTCCGGTAACATTACTATGGATAATTTCAAAGAGATTTCAGAATGTGGTCTTGACTACATATCGATCGGTGCATTAACTCACACGGTAAAAGCATTTGATTTTTCATTAACAAAAGCGAAGGGCGAATATGGATACTAATCTTAGATCATTACGTAAACAAGAATTAGCACAATATATTATAAGAAATAAGAAAATATTAGAAGAATCTGTCATAATTCCCGCTCACCATTATCAGATATCAGAAGTAGTAGATGTAAGTGATTTCGTCGGTGATTCATTAAGACTCGCAGTAGAATGTTCAAGAACAGATAGGGAATTTATACTATTTTGTGGCGTCACCTTCATGGCAGATTGCGTCTCTATTCTGGCTCATAAGGACCAAAAAGTACTCTTACCAAATCTCAATGCAGGATGCCCTTTGGCAGATATGATCAATGCTGAAAGTGCAGAGAGAATATATAATAAAATCAAAATGAGTTGTAAGAGAGATGTTATTCCTATTGTATATATAAACTCTAATGCTGACATGAAATACTTTGCAGGGAAGTATAACGGCTCACTATGCACGAGTTCCAGCGCAAAGAAGGTGATGGAATATTATTTGAACAAGGATAAAGCTGTTTTTTTTGCGCCTGATTATAACCTTGGCATAAATACCGCACATGCAATGGGTATCACCATGAAAGAAATAGTGAGGATCAACAAAGACTTTACCTTTGAACATTCCGGGAATATACAGGACGTATCACTCTTTATATGGGATGGATCATGCTATGTGCATAAAAAGTTTGATATTGAGAATGTCGAGAAGTTGAGAGAGAAATATCCCTTAATTCAAATAGCAGTACATCCTGAATGCGACGAAGAGGTCGTTAACTCATCTGACTTCGTAGGATCTTCCCAGGCAATATATGATATTATCAAAAATGCACCTGATACTACAATATGGGGAGTTGGAACTGAATATAACTTTGTGAAGAGACTTGATGAGGAATGTACACAAAAGAAAGTGTTACCATTATGTGATTCACATTGCTATGATATGGAGAAGATTAACCTATTACATATCGCTGAATGCATTCAATCAATAATGTGTTATTTAGGTAGGAATGCATGTCTTCATAATCAAATTGTTGTTCCGGAAAAGCTCGCGAAGAATTCAAAAAAAGCACTGGAAAAAATGATACAGATCTCAGGTGATTAGTAATGAGAGAAATTTATGATGTAATAATTGTAGGATGCGGGATTGCAGGACTCTCGACAGCGATATTTCTTAAGGAAGCCGGACTCAATGTCGTTGTGTTAACTAAAGAAGATGAGAGCATGAATACGTGTACAAACCTTGCACAGGGAGGAATAATTGCATGGAAACAGGGAGATACACCCAAACAAATCACTGAGGATATACTTCGTGCAGGATGCAATTATAATAATGATCTTGCGGTTAAACAATTCTCCGAAGAAGGTCCGAATATGGTTTTTGATTTTCTGATCAATAAAATTGGAATTGAATTCACAAAAACCTCTCAAGGTAACCTGGATTACACTGAGGAAGCCGCTCATTCCGAAAGAAGAATTTTACATTTCAAAGATCAAACCGGATATGTAATACAAAAAGGCCTTATTGCATATGCTCGAAAAATCAATATTCCAATTTTAACTTCTCACACAGCCATCGACCTTATAAGCAATAACCAACATTCCATGGATTGCCAGGAATATTACAAACATCGTGAAGTGATGGGTATTTATGTCCTCAATAATCAGGATCAAATAGTCGAAACATTTTTTTCCTATAAGGTAATTTTAGCAACTGGTGGAATAGGAAATTTATATCAGCTAACAACGAATCCATCTTCTTCAACTGGTGATGGCATGAGTATGGCTTACAGGGCTGGTGCTGAGATCATAAATGCGGAATTGATTCAATTCCATCCAACATCTCTTTATCATAAAGACATCAGACGTTTTTTAATTACAGAATCTCTGCGAGGTGAAGGTGCAAGATTGCTCGATCATGATCACCAAACCTTTATGGAAAGATATTCTCATCTATGTGATCTTGCTCCAAGAGATGTGGTAGCTAGAGCAATTTATCAAGAGATGGAAATATCTGGTACTGAATATATGCTATTGGATATTGCATCTTACTATAATGGAAAAATACCTCTCAAAGAAAGATTTTCAAAAGTTTATTCAACTTGCCTAGAAGGTGGTATAGATATCACTAAAGAACCAATTCCAATAGTTCCAGCAGCTCATTACTTCTGTGGTGGTATAAAAGTTGATCTTGTCGGACAAAGTTCAATTAAGAATCTCTTTGCAGTTGGGGAAGTAAGCTGTACGGGTTTGCATGGTGCTAATCGGCTTGCATCGACTTCACTCCTTGAAGGACTTTTGTGGGCGAAAAAAACAGCTGAAAATATTATTATAAATTTTTCAAGAATAAGATCAGACAGATTCGATACAATTCCCGATTGGATAGAACCAAAGTATAATGATGAATTTGATCCCCTATTACTTAGACAGGACTGGAAATCTATTCAAATGACAATGTGGAATTATGCAGGGATTGTTAAAACCAGGAAAGGATTAGAAAGAGCTAAATCAGATCTGAATTATTACTCTCACAGAATTGTAAAATTCTATAAATGCTCAAAGTTAAATAAGGATATAATTGAACTTAGAAATGCAATTGTAAATGCTTCCATTATTGTAAATGCAGCATATCATAATACAAAATCAATTGGGTGTCATTTTATCGTATAAACTATTAAAGAAATAATTATTATTGTTAATGTGAAAAATATAACATGATTATAAAAATAAAGAAAATTTTTAAAATTGACTATCCCCGTGGAAGAGCCATTGGTATTTGGATACCTTTATTTCATAAAGCTGAAAATTTAATTTTCATTATTTTTCCCCTCTGTCAGTCATCTGACTGACATCTCCCCTAAAATAAAGGGGAGAATATTCTGAATTATTGAATTAGAAATATAAAGGTAATAAATATGAATAATCCTTATTTAATTGATTGGGCAATTACTAATAAATGCAATCTTGATTGTTTACATTGCAGGGGGATGAGTAAAAATGGATTAGATAGTAGAACTATTTTAAGAGTAGCAGAAGAAATATGCACTCTTAAACCAGGATGGGTTATTATTGAGGGAGGAGAACCTTTATTATATAAGGAATTATTTGATGTACTAAAAATAATTCATAATAGTAACAATAAGATATATCTTATCAGTAATGGTATGTTGTTTAATGAGGATTTTGCCAAGGGATTTCAGGAATTAGATATACATCTTATGATCAGCATAGATGGCGCAGATAAGGAAAGTTACGAACACATTAGAAAAGGAGCATGCTTTGAGAAATTGAAGAAAACTGTCATACTTGCAAACGAATATGGCATACTTGATTCCTGCCCCATTACTATAGGAAAACACAACTATCGCGAAATTAATAGGTTGTTTAAATTCGTAGATAAGTTAGGATTTAAGAAAATTACATTTATAGGATTGAAACCATGCAAAGATTATAATAAATATTTGTTAAATAATGAAGAATATAGGGATTTCTTCTTTTCTGTTATTAGAAATCAAAAGGATTACAATATGGATGTATACGTTGATGAGCCGTTTTTTAAACCATTCCTGAATGAACATCATATCGATTATGTTCAAGATACAGAGAATGGCATTTTGGTTCCCGATGAATCTCGTTGTATTTTTGGAGAATATATTTTTATTGAAACAAATGGAGATGTAAAGCCATGCACATTTGCACCAATTACGATGGGTAATGTAAATGAAAAAAGTTTGAAAGAATTATGGTTAGAAATGAAAAATTCACAATTTATAAAAAGTATTAAGGATTTATCAGTGAGAAAAGATACTTGCAAAGCATGCAAGTATATATACGAATGTGGAGGTTGTAGATCAAGAACGTTCAATATTACCAGAGATTGGAACGGGGCAGATCCTTCTTGTCCACTAAAGGAGAGTTTTATATGAGAGTTATAGGAATAGATCCCGGGACATATAGTTTTGACCTTTTTGGAATGGATGATAAAAAAATTATCATAGATAAATCGATAAAATCAGAAGATATTTTTACTAAACCTCATATACTCCTCGATGAACTTGAGTCATTAATGCCTTTAGATATAATTATTGGTCCTTCTGGATATGGAATACCCACAAAAAGTATAGAGGATATGACCGAAGATGATATTGGAAGAATGATACCTTTAGACACAGAAGTCGCAGTAAATGAAGGGATAAAAAAACTACTTATAGATATGAAACAACAAAATATGCCTGTTTACTTTACACCTGGTGTTATTCATTTAAAGACCATAAAATATTATAGAAAATGGAATAAATTTGATATGGGAACTGCGGATAAGGTGTGCTGTGTAGTTTTGGGTATTAAGGATCAAGCTGAGAGGTTAAACATAGCTTTTGATGAAACTTCATTTATCTATGTTGAAATTGGATACGGATTCACTGCTGTTATTGCTGTCGAAGAGGGGAAAATAATTGATGGTATAGGAGGGACAAATGGAAGTTTGGGATTCCTCTGTTGTGGAGGAATGGATGCAGAGATCGCTATTAGATTAAAACCACCTGTAACCCAGGAGATTGTTTTTCAAAAAGGACTAAGAGATTTCATAGGAAAAGAAATAGAACCTAACGAGTTATTACATTATAAAGATGCTCTCCTTATGTTAAGTGAAAACATAGAAAAGGATGTTGCTTCGCTACTTGTTTCCACGGGTGATCCAAAAGAAATAATTATATCCGGAAGACTCACAGCCCATGATTTTATGAATAATGAACTCAAAAGAAGACTCAGTAAATATGCCCCAGTACATAAGGTGAAAAAGCTATCAGTAATTGCTAAAGAGGCAGCATGTGGTGCTTATATTATTGGAGAAGGATTGCTTGGTGGAAAATATCGTAGATTAATCGGAAACATGGGAATATAAATATTAAGAAAAGTAAAAGGGAAGTGGAGGAGAAAGAGGGGAAAATGTTTGAAGGATTAAAGGTTAAAAGGTTAAAAAGTTAACTAGTTTAAATGTTGGCAAGTTAGAAGGTTTTGAAGTTATAATACACCCCGTCCGCCAGCTGGCGGACACCCCTCTTTTCCGCCTATGTCCAAGGACTTCAGTCTTATTCGCTAGTTGTATGATACGCTCAGACAGGACGACCCGACAGGTTAGAGGGGAGAAAATGTTTCATTGCGTTAAGTAGTGAAACGACTTTGTGATGCAAGCGTTACGAAATGGGATGTTTTAATGTTGAATACATTGGGATTACGACATGGCAAGCAGATATACCCATGTGATAAAGCACTACTAAGCAGCAGACAATAGGAAAAAATAAAAGGACAGAATGGAAGGTTAGAATACGGTGAGAGACTCGTAAAACCAGGTTGAAGGAGTTTTGACAAAAAAAGACATAGAAAATTAACTATAGGAATTGTTACCCTGACCATAAGTAAAAAAAGAAAATATTAAGAATTTAAATAAGAAAAAATATGGGAAGATGAATATATATATTTTATAACACGCTGACATAAAGTAAGATAAAAGGAAATAAAATAAAAATTAAAATATTCTTGACAAAGAAAAAACGAACAGATAATTTTGTAATCAAATAGGGTTAGCAATAAATAAAGGATTAAATTGAAAGGATTTAATTAATGAAAATAGATTCTTATGTAGAGAATTTAATTAAACTGGGATTGAAAGAATCTGAAGCAAAAGTATATATAAATTTACTGAAGAAGAAGAACTTTACTGCTACTGAAATTGCAAGAATTTCCGGTGTGCCAAGGACAAAGATATATGAGGTCTTACATCAATTAATTAATAAGGGATTATGTGTTGAAATATTAGGTGGAGTAAAAAAGTATTCTTCTGTTGATCCGGAGAATGCTTTTAACGGCTTATTGCAAAAATATGAACAAGATTACAAAAGAGATTTAGATTCTAAAAAAATTATTGTATCAAATATAAAAGATATACTATCACCATTTTACCACTCTGAGAAGGAAAAGACAAATCCATTGGATTATATTCAGGTAATAAGAGAAAAAAATAGTATAGCTGAAAAAGTATACTATTTAGAAAGAACAGCAAAAGAAGAGGTAGTATCTTTTAATAAGCCCCCTTATGCTATGAACTTAATTGGAAAAGTGAACAAAGAAGAATTTACGAGTATCGAAAAAGGAATCAAGTATAAATCAATTTATGAGATTCCGGAAGCAAGAAAACCAGATTTCTTTAGAATTATTAAAATGTTTGCAGATGCTGGTGAGGAAGTAAAACTTATTAATAAGTTACCACTAAAATTATTGATCTTTGATGAGAAAACTGTAATGTTTACTTTAGAGGATATTATATTATCAAAGCCAAGTTTTACTTCAATGGTTATTGAACATTCCGCTATAGTAACAACCTTAAAAGAAGTTTTTTATATGTATTGGCAAAAGGGAATGACATTAGAAGAATTTAAAAAGAAATGTTGAAACGAAGTGGAAATCCCGATTTACCTGTTCTCCGTCCCGATATAATCGGGACTAAGGTTGAATCGGGGAAAATTAAAATTAGATTATTTGAGAATGCTCAGAATGAGAAATGTAATTCTTTATCAGATTTGCAAATAAGGGATAAGGAGTAATATGCAAATGTTAATGTCAAAATTAGGTAAACCCATTTTATTTGGGTATTTGGTTGTTAATGTCATTGATAGGCAAAGAACCAAATTTATGTTAACAAGTAAAAAAAATGAAACATTTAACCCTGTTAAATAATCCCGATATATCGGGATTCCTGCTCCGCCAGCTGGCGGATTTCACGGGGTAAAAGGAGTAAAAATGTTAAACAAAATGAAATCCCGATTGTTTTCGGGGAAAAAGATAAGTTACATATTAGCAGTTATATTGTTGAGTACATTAATTATACCACAATTATGTCCAGCACAAAGTATTACTTTTGGATCTGAATATGTTTTCAACAGCTACGACACATGGTCCACATCAGTTATAGCACTTGATGAAAACAATGTTCTTATTGCTTACCAAAATCGTGGAAACTTTTATTATGGAACAGCAGTAATTGCAACAATATCGGGACAAACAATATCTTTTGGACCTGAGTATGTATTCACTAATGGTAGAGCATTTGAATTCTCACCTGCAGCTCTTGATGCAAATAATGTTCTTATTGCTTACCGAGATGATAATGACCTTCACCATGGAACAGCAATAATTGCTACAATATCAGGACAGACAATATCTTTTGGACCTCAGTATGTTTTCAATAGTGCTCTAACATCAAACCTAACAGCTACAACTATTGATGAAAACAATGTTCTTATTGCGTACTATAATGATCTTGAACCTCAAGGATCAGCAAAAATTGCTACAATATCAGGTGACACAATATCTTTTGGAGAAGAATATGTTTTCAATATTAATGATGAGTATATTGCAAAATGGTTGTCAGCAACAACTATTAATGAAAATAATGTACTTATTGCATATCAAGAATTTCATTGGCCAACTTTCACTTATAACGGATCAGCAATAATTGCTACAATATCAGGTGACTCAATATCTTTTGGAAATAAGTATGGTTTCAATAGTGGTGCAAAAACAGGTCAGTCATCAGCAACAACACTTGATGAACACCATGTTCTTATTGCTTACAGAGATGGAGGTAATTATTGGTATGGAACAGCAATAATTGCTAGAATATCAGGACAGTTAATAAGTTTTGGACCTGAATATATATTTAATAATGCCGATATAAATTACCCATCAGCTACAGCTCTTGATGCAACCCACGCTCTTATTGCTTACAGAGATGAAGGTAATTATCAGTATGGAACAGCAATAATTGCTACAACATCAGGACAATATGGAGAAATAATATCTTTTGGAACTGAATATGTTTTCAATGGAAATACAAAAGAATTATCAGCAACAATTTTTGATGCAAATAATGCTCTTATTGCTTACCAAGATACTGAAAACTTATCTTACGGTAAAGCAATCGTCGCGGAAATATCAAATGTAAGCGTTACTCCTGGAGATGAAAACGAATACAGATTCTCTGAGAATAAGCTTATAAATTATCCCAATCCCTTTACATCATCAACTACCATTGAATATGGCATTAAAAGCAAATTAAAGACAGAACCAATAGAAATAAGAGTTTATAATGTTATGGGACGATTAGTTAAAACGATTATAGCTACAAATGGTTTTGCACAGTTAAATCTAAGTAATCTACCTACAGGTATATATTTATATAAATTTGGGACAGAAAAATATAATGAAGTAAAAAAGATGGTATTGATGAGGTATGGTGTTAATGTCAAAATTAGGTAAACCCATTTTATTTAGGTATTTGGTTGTTAATGTCATTGATAGGCAAAGAACCAAATTTATGTTAACAAGTAAAAAAAATGAAACATTTAACCCTGTTAAATAATCCCGATATATCGGGATTCCTGCTCCGCCAGCTGGCGGATTTCTCGGGGTAAAAGGAGTAAAAATGTTAAAAAGGAAAAAGATAAGTTACATATTAGCAGTTATATTGTTGAGTACACTAATTATACCCCAGTTATGTTCGGCCTTAAGTATTACTTTTGGGTCTGAATATGAATTCAATAGTGCCCAAACATACTACCTATCAGCTACAGCTCTTGATGCAAACAATGTTCTTATTGCTTACAGAGATGGTGGAACCTCCAATTATGGCACAGCGGTAATTGCTACAATATCGGGACAAACAATATCTTTTGGGGCTGAATATGTATTCAATAGTGACGAATCAAACTTCCCATCAGCTACAGCTCTTGATGCAACCCACGCTCTTATTGCTTACGCTGATAATGGAAACTCTAATCGTGGAACAGCAGTAATTGCTACAATATCGGGACAAACAATATCTTTTGGGGCTGAATATGTATTCAATAGTGACGAATCAAACGCCCTATCAGCTACAGCTCTTGATGCAAACAATGTTCTTATTGCATACCGAGATTTTGGAAATTCAAGTTTTGGAACAGCGGTAATTGCTACAATATCGGGACAAACAATATCTTTTGGTTCTGAATATGTATTCAATAGTGCCAATATAAACTACGCATCAGCTACAGCTCTTGATGCAAACAATGTTCTGATTGCTTACCAAGATGGTGGAAATTCAAGTTTTGGAACAGCGGTAATTGCTACAATATCGGGACAAACAATATCTTTTGGTTCTGAATATGTATTCAATAGTGCCAATACAATCTTCCTATCAGCTACAGCTCTTGATGCAAACAATGTTCTTATTGCATACCGAGATTTGGGATATTCAAGTTATGGCACAGCGGTAATTGCTACAATATCGGGACAAACAATATCTTTTGGTTCTGAATATGTATTCAATAGTGACGAATCAAGCTTCCTATCAGCTACAGCTCTTGATGCAAACAATGTTCTTATTGCTTACAGAGATGGTGGAAACTCTGATCGTGGAACAGCAGTAATTGCAACAATATCGGGACAAACAATATCTTTTGGGGCTGAATATGTATTCAATAGTGCCGAATCAAACTTCCTATCAGTTACAGCTCTTGATGCAAACAATGTTCTGATTGCTTACCAAGATGGTGGAAACTCTGATCATGGAACAGCAGTAATTGCAACAATACCTCCTGGTGCACCCACAGTAACCAATTATACAGGAGCTTCAAACATTACTAATTCTACAGCGAGGTTAAATGGTGAAGTAACAAGTACAGGTGGTGAGGATCCAACTGTTCATGTCTATTGGGGTGGCACCGACGGTGGCACCACACCTGGTAGCTGGACAAATGATGTAAATCTCGGAACAAAACCTGCAGGAACTTTCTACACCGATATTAGTATTTTAGACCCTAACACTACTTATTACTATAGATGCTATGCCACAAATGCAGGTGGAGAGGATTGGGCAGATGCCACATCACAGTTTAACACACTTGTTGCTGCACCCACATTAACCACACAAGCAGCAGGTAGCATTGGGTCGAATGGAGCAACATTAAATGGTAATATAACCGGCATTGGTGGAGAGAACTGCACCGAACGAGGTTTTGATTGGGATACTGACACAGGAGCGCCATACGCTAATACCTGGACTGAAACAGGAAGTTATGGCACAGGTGCATTTAGTCACATAATATCGAGTTTAAATCCCGGTACCTCATACTATTTCCGGGCTAAAGCACAAAATAGTGCTGGCTGGGCTTATGGTAGTGAATTTAGCTTCACTACAATTTCAACTGTAACTGTTACAGGCACCAGTATAGCTCCTGGCGGCGTTTCACCCGGCGATACGGAAGTTGGTATGTTAAAGCTTGCTTTGGTTGCCGATGGCGGTAGTGCAACTTGGACACATTCAAAAGTAGATTTAACAGGCACAGCAGTAGATGGTGATATCTCTTCAGTCGAGGTCTGGAAAGATGACGGAGACCACGACCACACCTGGGACCCATTACAGGATACTCAGATAGGTTCCGGGACATTTAGCTCAAATACTGTAACCATAGATATCACCGATCAAACCCTTAACACAGTTTCACAAGATTTCTTCATAGTTTATGATATAGCAGTCGGAGCAGATCCAAGCCATACAGCAGGCGCAAAATTGCTTAACGAGACTTACATTACTGTTACCGGTTCGGATGCAGTTAGCAGTACCGGTTTTCCTATAGAGTCTAATTTCACCACTCTACCTGTAGTTCTCTCGGCTTTTACAGCTCAATTTGTGAACTATGTAGCTACTGTTTATTGGTGCACTGCTTCGGAAAATGATAATCTTGGCTGGTATGTATATCGCAATAAAACTGATGCTAATTATATTGAAGCTGTAAGGATAAATTCCAATTTGATTCCCGGGTATGGAACTACTACAGAACCCCACGATTACATATATATAGATGAAACATTAGAATCTACTCCCGGAGAAATATATTGGTATTGGATACAGAACATCGATCTCGGTGGAGTAGTACATTTGTTTGGTCCCATAGAACTATCTATTCCAGGAACTCCTGATCCCGGCACACCCGAGATACCACTCCAGTATGGACTTCATCAGAATTTTCCTAATCCATTTAGCATAACTGAGAGCTCAACCAAGATAAGTTTCACTCTTTCGGTAACTGGATTTGCAGAGGTAAAGATATACAATATCCACGGTAGCTTAGTCAGGAACCTGTACACAGGTATGGCAAATGGTGATGTAAATGTAGAAATGTATTGGGATGGTAGAAATGAAAATGGAATAGAACAGCATAATGGTATCTATTTTTATCAGTTAAAGGTTAATGATTCTGTAAATGAGATCAAGCGACTGATCCTATTAAAATAAGTATATTCTATAACTCGGCTCGGGTTCAAGTAACTCGAGTCGGGTTTACCCTTGTTTACCCAGTGAAATCCTGCGAAGCAGTAACAGTAAAACAGTTATTTCACAGGGTGAAATTCAGCTTTCTGGATATTTCACTGGGGTTTCAACCTAAACTAAAGAACTTAATGAAATATGCAAAATAGCAAAAGCTTAGCAAAACTTGTCTTTCTTCCCGATAATCGGGACAACTTATTTGGACGAGTAAGAATTTCATTAGTAAAAAAAGAGATTCTTCAGGATGAAAATAGCACATCTCTTAATTCTTCTTCGGGTAATTCCACCCCTCTTAACTCCCCTCTAACAAGAGGGGTGGATCCCGATTTATCGGGAGACGGGGTGTGTAATTCTGAATGCTATTTTAACTTTCTCGTTCCCAAGCCCTAGCTTGGGAATGCTGTGATTTTAATATGTAATCCGCCAGCTGGCGGAAGCTGGGGCTTGGTAACCAGAAAAGAATTATATTATGTAGGAGTAAAAATGTTGAAACGAAAAAAAATTAAGTATGTACTGGCAGCATCGCTGATAGCGGTATTCGTTTTACCCCAGATAAGCCTGGCACAGGATCAGTTATTAACCACCACTGATTCTGGCTGGGAAGTAAAAGATGATCGTTATGAAGCTCAATTTTTAAAATCGGGTGAAGTTACTATGAAGCTTTCTCATGTAGATGCAGGTGTTACTTTGGTTCCTGAATATTCTATTGTAAATGCTGAGAAAACAGATGAAAGTATTGTTTACTATTCAGAAGGATTTAAAGAAGTTTATACTATTAATGATCAGGGTGTAAAAGGAAATGTCATTCTCGATAAACCTTTAGAAAATGGATTTGAAGTGAGTTGGAAATTGAATTTACCGGAATGGTTTGAAGCAAAGCTTGAAGATGATGGAAACATAGGCATATACGGACCTGCGAAGTTATATGGAAATGTAGATACTCAAGATGAAGTCAGTAGGGATTTTATTGAGAAATCCCGAATACTATCCCCAAAAACCAAATGCCTTTATACTATTACTGCTCCGGTTGTTTTTGATGCTGATGGTATCTCATATAACAATATTGCATCGTATGAATTAGAAGGACAAAATCTCACCTTAAATTCGCATAACCTGGATGGTTTGGAATATCCGATTAAAATTGATCCGACAATAACATGCGGATCTGGATATCAATCTACAAATTATGATTCTGTAATCTATACACGAGAAAGACAAGTAAATGAATTTTAAAAATAAGATGCTGAATATAAGTAAAGAAGATAATTAAATAAAAAATATTGGTATGCGAAGATAAAGATAATGGTTGGTAAAAAGTACTTTTCCGTTTCCTTCTCATTATATTCACTAAGGGTAAGGTACCAAAGACATGAAAGAAAGGGGTGGGCAAGGAACTCACCCCTTCTTTCTATAACTTCAGGATAAGATAATGAATGAAAAATATAAGAATAATAGATATTTAACTGAATATAATTTAGGTTCAAAAGGTGAAATAAATACCTGTTCACTTAAGGATGTAGCAATAACCTCTAATGATCCGAACAATAGGTCAGTACATCTTCCTGTGTATGGAAAGAGTATTGCACCGGAGATTACAGCATCGCCGGATTTTCTTGACTTTGGCGAGGTGTCGGTCGGTTCGGAGGCAAACAAGCAGTTCGCAATAGCTAACCAAGGAGATGCACCGCTTACCGGTACGATAACAGCACCTGCAGGTTTTACAATTAATTCCGTTTCAAAATATGTAAAACGATCTGATAACTCTTTATTATACAATATTCCGGTTGGTGAGAGTGTTATCTTCGATATAACCTTTTCTCCTTCTTTAGACCAAGTTCATTCTGATAATAATTTGGAACTTGCACCATCATCGGACACACACCTTCCTGAGAAAAAACATAGGAAGAAGCATTGGAAAAAGAGAAAGTCTTACATTTACTGGTGAGATATAATAAATTTATGAAAAAAGTATTTATTGTTGTTATTTTCTTGTTGAGTTTTGCATATGCATCAGGTTCTGAACTACAGATTTATTTTCTCGATGTTGGGCAGGGAGATGCAACTTGTATTATCGGGGAGAATGGTAAGACACTTCTCATCGATGCGGGGAATAATGGGAAAGGAGATAGTGTAATAGTACCGTTTCTTGATTCAGTAGGCATTACACATTTAGATTATATCATAGCAACACATTATCATGCTGATCATATTGGTGGCATAGATGAGGTAATATATTCCGGAATTGAGGTAGATACGGTATATGATAGGGGAAGTAGTTATACTACACAGACATATTTTGATTATATCGATGCGATCGGTACTCGAAGAAATACGATAACGGAAGGAAAAATAATAAACCTGGGAGATAGTTGTTATATTCAATGTGTTGTTGTTAATGGGAAGCTATGCAATGTAGATTCTGTCTATGTATCGAATGACGAGAATGCACATAGCATTGGTTTGCTCATCGAGTATAATGATTTTGATTTTTTCATTTCTGGGGATCTAACAGGCGGTGGCTTAGGAACCCCTGATGTGGAAAGTGCAATTGCCCCTATAATAGGAGATATCGAAGTTTATCAAATTAACCATCATGGCAGTGCAACTTCAACCAATCAGATATTTATTGATACATTAAGACCTGAGATAGCAATTATCAGCACAGGAAATAACAGTTATGGACATCCAACCCAAGTAGTACTTGATAGATTACAATCGTGTGAAGAGACTCAGATGATCTACCAAACAGAATCAGGTAATGGTGGGTGGACTCCCAAATGTAATATAGTAAATGGTCATATATCAGTTTTTACAGATGGCTCGACTTATTTTACTGTTAATGGGAGCACATATTATTTAGACGAAGTTCACTGTGATGAACCAATATTAATTTCAGATGGATATCTATTTAATTCCCCAAACCCCTTCAATCCCTCAACAACAATTTCGTTTTCTCTTGCAAGGGATGTTAAGAACGCAAAGATTGAAATCTACAATATAAAAGGACAGAAAATTAAAACTTTGGAGTGCAATAACCATGTTATTGCAAAATCTACACAGTCTATTTACTCAATAACCTGGGACGGAACAGACGAAAACAATAAACCTGCCCCATCAGGAATATATTTCTATCAATTGCGCTTGCATCCCGATTTGTCGGGTGTTGGTGATAGATTTGATCAAACACGAAAGATGATCCTGATAAGATAAATCAAACCCAAAATGGAAAACCTAATTAACTACATATGCAAAATATCAAAATCATAGCAAACCTTGTCATTCTTCAAAAGAAAATAACACACCCCCGTAATTCTCTTTCTGAGAATTCTTCCCCTCTTAACTCCCCTACAAAAAGAGGGGTAATCCGCCAACTGGCGGATGGGGTGTGTAATTCTGAATGCTATCTTATATGAAATATTATAAAAATGTTAAGGTAAAAAAATGGAAATAAATGCAAATAATGATTCTGAAATTCTGAAAAATTACCATCAGCTCTCGTATAATTACGCATTATATAAAGTTGGAAGTCTTGAAGCTGCCGAGGATATTGCCTCACAAACAATCTATTCCTACCTATTAAAACGAAATCGTATTCTTCATGAAAATCATGAAGGATGGATCGTTAACACAAGCAAGAATTATTGCAGTCAGTATTTTGAACTTATAAAGCAGGAAGATGAACTCAATAAATCATTAAAAAAAAATATTGCAGATGAACTGCATATAAAGATCAATAGCAGCTTTGATTTCCTGGAAGAAGATAAACTAAACCTTTCTGAGGCATTAGAATACATCAAAGATTCACTTACTGAAAATGAAATGGAAACCTATGTCTTTTATCTTCAATGTGATATGATTATCATGAAGATGCATAGAATATCCGGGGAATCCTATACTTCCCTAAGGCAAAAAATATCCCGCATAAACAGAAAAATAAAGGCGGAAAACTTTAAAAGATTAGGTGTTATTGCTACCAAAAAAATACTAACACCTCAAATAAATGATATCATTACCAAATTTCTTCTAAGGTTTAAGGAAAATCTCGAAAATAATACACTTGAAAAAATGTATGTTTACTTTACCGGTAAAAATCTAAAAAAATATAATCCTGATTTTCATATCGAGAAAGTATTGGATTATGAAGTACAACTCAAAGGATCAGTCTTTTCAATACATGTAGTATTTACTAACAAACAAGGTGGCAACGAATCCTTCTACTTTTCATTTCTTGTCGACAAGAATTATTTAAAGATCATAGTCCCTCCTACCCCACACAAAACACATTACCAGATAAGTGAGGAAGATGGAAAAAAGATATTGGAATTATTAGAACAGTATCCCGAAGATAGTAGTGGGGTGCACTCGTTTCCGGATGAGTAACTGCAACTAATAAAGAAACTATTGGGTGAAAAGGATGAATGAGGTTTTTTATATTGCTCAAATTTCGTATTAGATATTTTTTAAAGATGAATTTATAATTTTCATCCTTTAAAACTTGAATAACTAATATCCAATATCTAATTTATAATAAAATCCCAAATAACCAATTACAAATACAGAGAGATTCGATTTATAGGAAAGAACCGCAAAATTTAGTGAGGATATTACCGAATTAGAAAAATATAATGAACCACGAAAGAACCGTCTTCACTACGTTACGCCGAAGCAGGCATGAAAGACGCGAAATTAATAGAATGGTATTTTATAGAATATTCTTCTTAAAAACCATTTTCGTGCTTTTAGTGCATTTCGTGGTTAAAAATATTTATTCTAAAGAATCAATACATTGGTTGAGAGTTATTTTAAAAGCAGTTCCAAAACTAAAGTTTTTCTTTTAATTTCGAGAGAAAAGTAAGCGCTTCGATAGGGGTTAGGGAGTCAATATTCAGATCTTTCAGTTCTTCGATAAGCGCTCTTTCTTTACTTGTTTTCTGAGAAAGCACTTCAATAAATGAGGTTTGATTGATCTCGGCTTTTTTCCTCTTTGTTTTCTCCAGAATGCTGGATTCGTTGAATTCACTTTTTTCGAGTTCTTCCAGGATTTCCTGAGCGCGTTCAATAACTTTTTGAGGAATACCTGCCAGTTTTGCGACCTGAATTCCATAGCTCTGATCTGCGCTGCCTGGTACGACTTTTCTCAAGAAGATTATCCTATCTTTATACTCTTTTGCAGTGATATTATAATTTTTCACACCTTTATACACATTGGAAAGTTCTGTGAGCTCATGATAGTGAGTAGCAAAAAGTGTTTTTGCTGCGATCTTCTTGTTTTCATGAAGGTATTCAACCACAGCCCATGCAATGCTCAGTCCGTCAAAAGTACTTGTACCTCTCCCGATCTCATCTAGCAGAACGACACTTCGTGGTGTTGCATTATGCAGAATGTTGGCAGTTTCGATCATCTCTACCAGAAATGTGCTTTGCCCAAGTGCCAGGTTGTCGGATGCACCCACACGCGTAAATATCTTATCCACAATACCGATCTTTGCAGAAGCAGCAGGAATGAATGAGCCCATCTGCGCCATGATTATGATCAATCCCACCTGCCTTAAGTAGGTAGATTTACCTGCCATATTAGGACCGGTAATGAGTAATATCCTATCCGAGGAACTATTCAGAAATGTATCATTTGGAATGAACTCGTTGCCAGCAGAGAGCTTTTCTATAACAGGATGTCTTCCTTCTTCAATACGGATTTCGTGACCGTCATGAATTTCAGGTCGCACATAATGGTTGTAATAAGCAATTTGTGAGAGATTCGTGAGTACATCGAGTGTTGAGATGACCTCCGAGAATTGCTGAAATCGGGGAATAAAATTTTTCAGGTTTTCCCGAATTTCAATAAAAAGAGAATATTCCAGTTGTGTGCTGCGTTCCTCAGCACCGAGAACCTGGTTTTCAAATTCCTTGAGCTCAGGTGTGATGAAACGCTCTGCATTTACCAGTGTCTGCTTTCGAATATAATCTTCCGGCACCTTGTCGTAATAGGATTTGGTTATTTCGATGTAATAACCGAAAACACTGTTATAACGAACCTTCAGCTTGGGGATATTGGTTCTTTCGATCTCTTTTCGTTCGAGTTCAGCGATCCATTTTTTTCCTGTTTTACTCTTGCTTCTCAGTTCGTCCAGCTCTTGATTATAACCCTCTTTAATTATCCCGCCGTCCTGTAAAGTGAGCGGAGCGTCTTCATTGAGCGCATTTTCAACAATAAGTATAACCTCGTCAAAATTTTGAATGGATGCGTATAAAGATCTAAGTAATTCAGCATCACAATTCGAAATATGTTCAGCTAAAGGTTTAGCCAACGAGAGGTAATTTTTCAGAGCGATCAAGTCGCGAGGGTATGCCTTATTTGTTCCAAGCTTGCTGATGATACGTTCAATATCTCCTATTTCGGAAAGAATATCAATAATACTTTTGCGCACATGGCTTTTATCAAGTAGTTCATCTACACTGTCGAGGCGCTGGATTATGAGCTCCTTTTTCATAAGCGGATTAAGCATCCAATTGACGAGTTTTCGTCCGCCCATCGGTGTTTTCGTCTCATCCAAAACCTCAAGAAGAGTGCCGTGCTGTGAGCGAGTACGCATGGATTCTGTAAGCTCGAGATTGTGTCTGGAAAGCGCATCAACCTGCATGAACTGCCCTTCTGAATAGAAGCTGAGTGTGTTGATATGGGAAAGTTCGCCTTTTTTCAGATCTTTTATATATGATAGAATTGCTGCTGATGCACATACCGCAGTATTTTTTCCTGAAAGACCAAATCCTTCGAGGGAGAGAACATCAAAATGTTTTTTAAGAAGATCTTCAGCTTCGGGAAATTCGTATCGCCAGGTCTCATATTCTGTAAATGCAGGATCATAGAAGATGCTGATCTTTTCTTTAAGATCGGATTCTGTTGTTTCAGGAAGTAAAATTTCTGTTGGATGAATTCGTGCAAGCTCATCGACAACACGGTCGAAGGGAACTTCTGTGCAGGAAAATTCTCCGGTTGAAATATCAATAGAAGAGATACCGCAGCTTGAGTTTCCTTCATACACCGCACTAAGATAATTATTTCCTTTTCCATGAAGGAAATTTTCTTCGAGTATAGTTCCGGGAGTTATGACCTCGACGATCTTCCTTTTAACGAGTTTTTTCGCCTTTTTGGGATCTTCGACCTGTTCGCATATTGCTACTTTCACTCCGTGGTCCAATAATTTTTTCAGATAGTTATCTAAAGCATGATAGGGGAATCCGGCAAGTGGAACAGGATTTTTCTTTTTTTTATCTCGCGTTGTGAGTGTTATACCCAGTAATTTTGAAGCTCTTTTCGCATCTTCAAAAAAGGTCTCATAGAAATCTCCCATTCGGAAAAGCAAAAGTGCGTCCGGCTGCTTCTTTTTGATGGAAAGGAACTGCCGAATAAGAGGTGTGTGTTCCTGTAAAGTGTCTGGAGATTGCTTTTTTGTCATGTTTTTTTATAAATGTATGAATTGATGTTTTTTTCTGCAAGCCGGTTTTTTTTATAGAGTGCTTCGTTTTCAGTTGAATAGGGACCGACACCGACTGCATAATATATTTTTCCGTTCACGGATTTTGTAAAGATAAATGTATTCTTTACACCAAGAGCTTTATACTCATCCTGCGCTTTATGGGCTTTAGTCGAGCTTTCCAGAGCTGCAAGCTGAACGATATATTTTTTATCAATAAGCTCATCGGTCTGGGGTAACGTCGTGAGGGACGATGAATAGTGTCCCTGCTCGATCAAGGACACGAGCTGCTGTTCTGCAAGAGGTGAATATTGCGAGTAGGGATAGTCATTTGTGAGCGTTTTATAATGAGTGATCGCATCGGTATATTCTGCTCTGTTTTCATAACTCAACCCCAGTAAATAGAGCATGTAGGGATTGAAATTACTGTTTGGATTTTCTTCCTGCATTTGCGAGAACTGTTCGATCGCTTTCGAATACTGCTTTAGTTCATAATAGGCAGTACCGCAATTAAGCATTGCCAGTTCGCGTTGAGAGGAATCAAGAGATATGTTGATGAATTCTTTATACGAAGTGATCGCAGGAAAATATTCCACATTGCAGAAATGTGCCTGCGCATTCATGAAGAGAGCTTCTGAGTAGTACAAAGAAAAGGTTTTCGTTAGCAGTTTGTCTGAATATTGCTTTGCTTCCGTCCAATCTTCATGTGTCAGACCGATCTTTGCCAGATGGATAAGCACTCTATCAGTATATGCGTTTTCTTTCTCTTTTAGTATCTCTTTATAATAAAATGAAGCATCATCTGCATTGTCTGCACATTGTCCTAAGAGATAGAGTATCTCAACTTTTTCGTCATCAACTTTACACTGCGGGAGCATGGATTTTAATTTTTGAGAAGCAGTATTGTACTCATTCTTGGCGATATAATTATATACGACAGAAAGGGATTGCCCCCATAAAGATATGTTGCAAAGTGAGAAAAAGACTATGATCTGACAGATAGTTTTTTTCATAAACAGAATATTAGCTGCTCATTAATTTCAGGAATTCCTGATTATTCTTTGTTCCTTTCATCTTGTTCTTAAGAAGCTCTATCGCATCATAGGGATTTTGATTTTTGAGGATTTTACGAAGAATAAATACACGATTTCTAACCTCGTCGGATAGAAGAAGCTCTTCGCGGCGTGTTCCCGAAGTAATGAGATCGATTGCAGGGTACATTCGCAGGTCGCTGATTGAGCGGTCGAGCACGAGTTCCATATTACCGGTACCTTTGAACTCTTCAAAGATAACAGTATCCATCTTGCTACCTGTATGAATCAGTGCGGTTGCCATAATGGTCAAACTACCGCTTTCTTTAGTATTGCGTGCAGCTCCGAAGAAGCGTTTCGGTTTGTGAAGCGCATTTGCATCGACACCACCGGAAAGGACTTTTCCGCTCGCAGGCATGAGTGTGTTATATGCACGTGCGAGACGGGTGATACTATCAAGCAGTATGACCACATCGCGTCCGTATTCAACCATTCTTTTTGCCTTTGCCATGACCATTTCAGCAAGGCGCACATGATGATGAGCGGTTTCATCAAAAGTAGAGCTCACAACTTCTGAATTCTCAGGTTTTACGATACGTTTCATTTCTGTGACTTCTTCGGGTCTCTCATCGACAAGAAGAATGATCACATAAACTTCAGGATGGTTTGTGAGAATTGCGTTTGCAAGCTTTTGAAGCAGTACAGTTTTTCCGGTACGGGGTGCAGCAACAATGAGTCCTCTTTGCCCTTTGCCGATTGGCGTAAAGAGGTCGATTATCCGTGTGGAAAGTTCGTCCGGATCGGTTTCCAGATTGAGTTTTTCTTCGGGATAAAGCGGCGTCAGAAAATCAAAATTCGGGGTTTCGTATGCACGTAAAGCAGGTTCGTTGTTGATCGCATCGATTCTTATGAGGGCGAAGTATTTTTCGTCTTCTTTTGGTGAACGTACAGGTCCGGAAATGATATTTCCTTGTTTGATATGAAATTTTTTCACTTGAGCTTTGGATACGTAGATATCACTGGGTCCACTAATATAATTTGATTTTGCGGAACGAAGAAAACCGTATCCTTCAGGTGTAAGATCGATCACACCTGTGGTGAAGACCAATCCTTCATTTGCTGCCTGTGCATCGAGGATCGCGAACATTAAATTATTTTTATTCATGGCTTTGAATTTTTTTATCTCGAAACTTTTTGCGATCTTATGAAGTTCAGGCAAGTTCATCTTTTGCATTTCTTTTAGGTCAATTAAATCTTCCATAATACTCCTAAATATTTATGAATTTTCATTTTTATTTCTTTCATTGTTTTAATTTAAAATTTACTTCCGCTGCTGATTTCCTAATGTATAAGGGCTCTATCTTTGCGATGTCATCAGCTTCATACACGTCGCAACCCTTTTGATTTTCTATGATATCGATCAAGGATGATGCCTTCGGATAACAGTCAATAGCCCTTGCGAAGTTCAGTTTGACATCAGTATCTGAGAGTGCTTGCTTTATTGTTAAACTGACAGGCCCGATTAACAGGGTTTCAGTATCTATAATTTGCACAATTTGTTCTATCTTCGCGAATGACGGTTTGTGTATTTCTGTAAGATCCGACGAATACATAGCATAGTAAAATTCATCTCGTCCTGCATCCATAAGTGCACAAATATTTGATGAAACCGATGAGGCATTATTCGCAAGAGATCTCAATGTTGATGTTACGTAAAGTGGTAACTTCAAACCGAAACAGAGACCTTTGGCAGTAGAAAGCCCGATACGCAGTCCGGTAAAAGAACCCGGTCCGAGTGAAACAGCGATCGCTGAGATCTCCTCCATCTTCATATCTGTTTGAGAAAGAAGGTTTTCAAGTGTAGGCAAAAGACGCTCGGAATGAGTCTTTTTTGATTTTGTAGTCACATCTGCAATAATCTGCCCGTTACTTGAGAGTGCGATACTTTCGTACGATGTGGATGTGTCAAAAGCGAGTATATTCATTAGCAGTTGTTTGCGGGTTTGTCTCCAAGAGGATTGCCTGACATTTTTGCTGTTTGATGTGAGTGGGGAACGACACAGAGGAAGCGTAAGAGGGTATCGTCAGTATTTTTGAATTGATGTTTTAAATAGGGTTCCACAAAGATGACATCCCATTGCTGGAATGGCTTTTCTCCTTCTTCAGTGACCAAAGCACCGGTTCCATGAAGTACAAAAACTTCATGCTCCCAGTCATGCGAATGAAACGGAGTGTGTCCCCCTGCTTCGACTTCAAACATACGCATGGCAAAATTAGGGGCGTTATCCTTTTTTGAAATAAGCCACCTGATTTTGGTTTTGTCAGCACCTTCTACATTCACATCTTCGAGAAGGACATCGTTGAAATGGGTGATTTTCATGGTTACCTCCAGATTTTTGAGCACCATTTAATTGTGATATATTTATTAACTCTATTCTACGAAACAAAATCTACAAACTATGTGCCGGAACGTCAATTTTTTTATGATTTCATAAAACTAATATGTAACTTCAAACAGATAAAGTCCTTGAGGTGGAGCTGTCATACCAAGGAGATTATAGTCCTGATTAGATAATATTTTATCTATATGCTCTGGTTCGAGCCCTTCATGGGAAATATGCAAAAGTGTGCCGACTATCCTTCGAACCATATTATGCATGAATCTATTTGCGCATATTTCAAAGGTGA
>Ga0222702_1000065_pt1 | contig 29269 bp, 25 predicted proteins | sample AntAcemetage1504_FD_181152 | JGI IMG/M metagenome (GOLD analysis project Ga0222702, IMG submission 181152) | Saline water microbial communities from Ace Lake, Antarctica - #1504 | ecosystem: Environmental > Aquatic > Non-marine Saline and Alkaline > Saline | place: Antarctica: Ace Lake...
CCTCTGGCTGAGAGAGGGATGGCGGATACCTTCATTCTTGGTGCACGGACTGAGGCGGAACTTCCCTTCCGGAACAGTCTTGATGCGTGCACCGACCTTCTCATCGCAACGGATGACGGCACAGCGGGTTACCATGGATTTGTAACCGGCGTGCTTGCAGACCTTGATCCAACCGCCTACGATACGATCTGTGTCTGCGGGCCGGAGATGATGATGAAAAACGTACTCAGGGATCTCTTCACCGCCGGTTGTGCAGAAAAGTCGCAGCTCAGTCTTGTCAGATATATGAAATGCGGTGTTGGGATCTGCGGTTCCTGTTCGATGGACCCGGACGGAATCTGTGTCTGCCGTGAAGGACCAGTCATTGCGGGGCACCGGTTGCTGAGCGAAAAGAGTGAATTCGGGCGATATGCCCGCGATGCCTCAGGACAGCGCAGCGACGGTCCTGGGCATTAAATAAAAGTAAAATTTTTGTGCCGTTTCGCTCTCACAGAAGAGAGAGCCCGGCCAGATCAATCCTTTTTGTAATATCAGCGAAATCCTGCAGAGTACCGCCCTGAACTCTGACCTTGACGAAGGTCGTGTCACCGGTCTGAATGATTTCTGTATTTTTCACACCGGCGATATCCTGCTCCACCCATGCGGGAAATCCTGCCGCACCGCCCTGCCAGCGCTTGAATTTATCCTGATCCACCGGTCCGTTTGCTTCCATCGCCTGCCACTCACTTGCCAGACCACCTTTGGAACCGATATTCTGCTCCACTCGTACCAGTGCCGTTGCTGAGCCACCAGTTTTTCGATAGGTCTGGCTGGCAGCGGTGAGAGAAACAGGATCTTCATCAATGGTGGTGTAGGCGACTTCTCCGACTACCGACCACTCGGGTTCAAGTGAAGGCAGATAGGCCCCAAGTGCCTCAGGACTGACCTGAAGGGTTGCGCTTTCTGTGACCGGGCCAACCGGCGATGGCATCGCCTGAGTAGGCGTCGTCGTCGTGTACGGTGCTGAATCAAGACCATTACATCCGGCAGCACACAGCAGTCCTGCCAGAACAATCAGGAGAATTCCGGTAATAACATGAATTTGTCTCATAATCTTCCACAGATTACAGAGGTTCATCTGAGACAAAGAAGATATCGGTCTTTTGGACCCTGACCCTGACCCTTAGCGATGATACTGTTCGCCGCTGTTGATCTTTGCTGCCCGATAGATCTGTTCGAGCAGAAGAAGGCGGGCCATCTGGTGCGTGAAGGTCATTTTTGAGAGAGAGATGCGGTGTGTTGCAGCATTCCTCACATTTTCCGGAATGCCGAGGGTTCCCCCGATGCAGAACGTAATCGTCCCGGCGCCACTGATGGCATACTCCTGAATCATCTGTGCAAGCTCCTCTGAAGAACAGGGTTTACCATGCAGATCCAGAAGTACCAGCGGGCCGCTCCCCATTCTGGCTTTCAGGATTCTCTCTCCCTCTTTCTTTAATAGTGCCTGTTCCAGTGATGGCGTCAGCTTTTTTGGGAGCGCAACGTCTGCGACTTCTGTCACCGTCAGGCGAACATAGGGCAGCAGTCGTTTGCTATACTCCTGCAGACCCTGCGCTATAAATGATTCCTTGACCTTTCCGACCGCTATTACATGAATGCTCAGCATCCGCCGTCTCTCCGTAATTGTTCCAGATCTTCAGGACGGTTAATATTGGTGAAGCTCTTCAGGTCCGGGTCAGCGGTGCGAAGTTCACACATTGGCATCATTCTGGTATTGAGTGTATCTGCAAGCACCTTCATGCGGCGTGAATGCGGCTGTTCAAGATAGTTGAGGGCCGGTGCGGTCCGGTACACGGCATGAAGTGGTTCTATGTGGCCATTTTCATGCAGTGGGACAACAGCATCAAAACCTTCCGCTGCCTGAAAGAGGAGTTCGACCACTGTTGGCTGAATACAGGGCATATCACAGGCGACGACAAATGCCAGTTCACTGGTTGTCTCTAACAGGCCTGCATGCAAACCTCCGATCGGGCCTTGCTCCTTTTGGATATCAGAAACAACCCGCAGGTCGGGGTAGGAGGAAAATTGTCCACACTGTATCTCGTCACGGGCAACGAGGAGAATTTCATCAGTGACCGGGGAGAGGGCAGTAATAATTATATCAAGAAACGAGACGCCGCCGAAGGTATGAAAGTATTTTTCATCTCCGTTCATTCTCCGGGCTTTCCCGCCGACGAGGATAATCCCGCTTCGTGTGTCTCTCTCTGTCATCTCAGCTCTGTTCTTGTGAAGTGCTGCCTGAACTGATATCAGTTTTTCGGGTTATCCCCAACAGCGTTTCTCTGAATTTTATCAGGCTTGTAAGGGTTTCGTTCACCGGTGTAGCAATGCCGCATTCTCTGCCAAAGACAACAACGGCACCGTTCATGAAATCGATCTCAGTCGGGCGTTCCCGCTTCAAGTCCTGATACATCGAGGAATGGTGCGCCTTTGAAACCGGCATCTGTGTGTCCCGTAAGTAGGTAAGATAATCATCAGGCGTCTCCCACGAGAGGAGCACATCACGTGCCTTCGCAACGGCGAAGACTTCTCCGACAATTTTCTCGATGATAGCCCATGCATGTGGTTCCTCAAGTGCACCGTATGGCACTTCCATGAGTGCCCCCAATGGATTTAAAGAGCAGTTGTAGAGCGCTTTTCCCCATAGTTCACCCCGGATACGTTCTGTTGCGACGCTGTTCACCCCGGCAGCGCAAAAGAGGTTCACCAGTTTTTCAACAGCAGTGTCAGTCCCCCGCGGGAACCGGCCAAACTGTGCGGGTCCCACCTCGACCGAGACGTTGACCGCCGCATCGCCCTGCCACTCAAAGCCGGTGATAATGAGCCCGCCGATAACGTGCTCGGTATATTCACCGATGATCTCTTCATTGCCGATACCGTTCTGAAGGCTTACAATATCTGCCTCACCAAAGCGATCCGCATACTCTTCACAGATGGCTCTGGTTTCAGTCGATTTGCAGGAGATAATCAGGTAATCGTAGGGTCCCTCCGGAAGTTCCTCCCCGCAGGGAAAAGTAAGGGTCTCCTCTCCCCAGATGCCGGTTCTGGTAAATCCTTCTGTGGAAATCGCTCTGGCATGGCGTGGACGGCAGACTGCATAGACGTCAGCAACCCGCGAGAGTTGTGCGGCGATAGTCAGTCCGACTGCGCCGGCACCAAGGATGCCAATTTTTGTCGTTTTCATTCTTCTGTGCTCCCGTTCGTATGTTTTGGGCCGGTCTGGTTCTCCTGAAACCGTTGTTCCCTCGCGAGTGTTTTCTGTTCCATCGCGAGCATATCGAGTTTTATCGAGAGTTCCGGCGTAAACCCGCCCGGACCGTTCTGTGCGACGACCCGGTGGCAGGGGATGATAATAGGAGTGGGATTCTGTCGCATCGCACTTCCCACAAATCGCGGGTGGGTGCCGGTCGCCTCCGCGATATCTTTGTAGGTTCTGGTCTCCCCATAGGGAATTCCTTTGACTTCAAGGTAGATGGCCTGATGTGGACCATTGTCCTGTTCTGCGATACTTATGAGCTCTGAAAAATCCGGCTCTCTGCCACTGACATACTGCAAAAACGGTGCCGGTACCGGGCTTTGTGTTCCTGTTTTTGTAAACCTTACCCGATGCACAGTGTTACCTGACCAGACAACCTGCACCCGCCAGAGACCAAATCTACAGATGCCCTCTCTCATTTCCATCCAAGAACCCGATCCTCAAAACCCTTCAGATCACAGGTTATGAGCTCTTCCTGCATCCAGGGAGGCAGACCGGTGCGAACCTCCCCGTCGAGAAACCGAACCTCTGCAAGCACCAGCACCCCTTTGTCACTGGGATCTCTGAGCACCCGGCCAAGTGCCTGCGTTGCCTTGTTGATCGCCGGCAGGGTATAGGCAATGAACTCTCCTTCCTTTCCAAACTTCTTTTTGAAGTACCGGTTGATCATCTGCCTGACTTCGTTGAATGGCGCCAGCGGCAGTCCAATTACACAGGCCCCTGAAAGCTGCTTTCCACGGTAATCAAGTCCTTCACTCCATTTGCCGCCGCAGACACCGAAGATAATTCCGGCTTTCTTCTGCGAGGGAAGTAAGATAAATTCCTGGAGATCGCGGTCGGCCTGCACTGCCTCATTTGTCTCAATAAAGACCTTCTTGCCGGAAAGTCGCTTTGGCAGGTGTTCAGTCCAGGTCCGCATCAGGTCATAACTGGGGAAGTACACAGCCAGATTGCCGGGCAGGCGTGCAAAGGTTTTGATATAATCAGCGATCTTTGCGGTATTTTCCGGATCATTTCGTCTGCTGTAGGCCGACGTAATATCCCCGGCGCACAGGAGCATGCGGTTTTCTTTGGGGAAGGAGTTGGGGAGTGTAAGGGTTTCGGCCGGCATACTACCAAAATAAAAGTGTTTGTAGTGCTCCACCGGTGAGAGTGACCCTGAGATGAGCACCGTTGCGTGGTGGTCTTCAATCACTTCCTGCATTGTTTTTGAGGGGTCAATATTGCGCACTGAGAGGGAGATGCCCAGCTCGTGATCTTTTTTGTATATGGAAAGATACGCATCATCTGAAAGTGCTGCTTTCATCCCGTCAATGAACTTGTACAGGCGTTCGACGGCGCTTTCCCGGTAGTCTCCCGCCTCGATCTTTTTCTCACGCACCGCTTCACTGATACATTCGAGATCGTCTGCCAGTCCCTGTATTGATTTGTAGAGCGTTCCTCCGATAACAAACCGGGCAAACATATGCGGGTCAAACCAGTCTTCTGCCTTAAAGGAACGTTCAAGCGAGTCAGCAAACCGGAGAATGTTTGGAATAATGGTTCTGACGGCATCTGAACCTGAAACTTTTCCTTTCATGGATCCCAGTTCATTGCTGGCGGCGTCAATCATCTGCCGGGTGATGGTGACACTCTGAATACTCTGGATGGTATCACCACAGTTATGTGCCTCGTCAATGAGCAATAGGGCTTTGCCGGGTTCGATACCAAGCATCTGATACATCTGTTCCCGAATATCAGCATTGAAGAGATGGTGGAAGTTCAGGAGAATCACATCGGCATCGCGTGCTGCCTGCATCATGACTTCATAGGGACAGATGCCGTCGCAGAAATCCTGAAGAGCTGAGGGGTGGACCGGCTTTTTTAACGAAGCAGCTGTTTTGGACCTGAGTGTCTGTGAAGGCACCATCTTCAGTCCTTCTGCGTTCTCAATAAAGATGCGTGAACGGACGAAATACGGACAGATGAGCGGATGTTCGGGATCCTGTTTTTTTATCTGTTTCTGCACAACCGGGTCGGTGGCGGGAATCATTGATCCTTTCATGGCCCGTTCCCGAAGCAGCGCTGTGGTGAATCCTTTGAGTCCTTCACAGAGACGATAGGGGTCGCCGGTTGTCGCCATCGGGCACATCTTTCGTTTGCCGACAAGGTAGGAGAAGGTGAGCGAGGGGTGTTTCTTCCTGATGAGTTCCAGTTCCCTGATGAAGGTGTTGAGCTGACTGATGGTGCGCACTGCTACGACTACTTTTCTGCCGGACGCCTCCGCAAGAAGGGCGGATAGCACACTTGATTTCCCGCTGCCGGTCGGGGCATCGATCATGGAGATCGCACCCTGTCTGGCACGTTCCTGTACGAAGGTTAGCATCTCGTTCTGATTGGGTCTGAATGCGGGATAGGGGAAATAATCGTCAAGCGTGCCCATTGTTATTACATAGGATGAGAGGGCTAATTAACAATAGGGAAGTGGATCAATTTTATGGCAAAAATAGAGCGTTCACGAAAGAACAAACTCCTTGCGGGGGTCTGTGGGGGCATTGGTGAGGCGTTTAATATCAACCCGAATATTATCCGGGTGATCTGGGTTATTCTCACCGTCATTTTGTTTGATGTCTTTTTGATAGGCATTTTAGCCTATATTATCTGCTGGGTTTTCCTTCCGCAGGCAGGGGACCCCGATATTATTGAGGCCGATTATACCATCAAAGAATAACTCATTTTTTTCTGTTTCTCTTACCTGTAAATGACCGGAGATTCCTGCATCTCGTACATGATTCTGAGCAAAAGCGCATTTACCTCTCCTGTACTAATAGTATAGCACGATGGCAGTCCACCCAATAGATTTCCGGTACGGCACTCCCGAGATGCGGGCCGTCTGGGATGAAGAAAACCGTTTTACCTCGGTTGTGCAGGCCGAAGTTGCCCTTGCAAAGGCTGAAAGTATCTGCGGAATTGTGCCTGAAGAGGCAGCAACGCTGATCGAAGCCTCTGCACCGAACGCCAGTCTTGAGCGTGCAAAAGAGATCGAGGAAGCAATTAACCACGATATGATGGCGATTGTCAAAGCCCTCTCTGAAGTCTGCGGCGATGCGGGCCGGTGGATTCACTATGGCGCCACCTCAAATGATATTCTCGATACCGCGACCGGACTGCAGGTGAAGGCGTCCCTTGATCTGCTTGAGGCAAAGCTTCGCCGTCTGCTCTGCGTTCTCCTTGACCGGGCAGAAGAGACAAAAGAACTGGTCTGTGCCGGACGAACCCACGGGCAGATTGGCGTGCCGACCACCTACGGCCTTCGCTTTGGTATATGGGCTTCAGAAGTGGCCCGCCATATCGAACGGCTCATGCAGCTTCGCCCCCGGGTCGCCGTTGGGCAGATGACGGGCGCTGTCGGCACCCAGGCATCCCTTGGCGAGAAAGGCCATGAGGTTATGGAAGCGATGATGGACTATCTGGACTTAACACCGGTTGACGTCTCCAATCAGGTTATCCAGCGCGACCGGTTTGCCGAATATATTTTCTTCCTGGCAAACGTTGCAACCACGCTTGATAAGATTGGTCTGAATATCCGGATGATGCAGAGGAGTGAGACCGGTGAGCTTGAAGAGGCCTTTGGCAAGAATCAGGTTGGCTCTTCTACGATGCCGCACAAGCGAAATCCCATCAAATCAGAACAGGTCTGTGGTCTGGCACGGATCGTCCGTGCAATGGTCAGCCCGGCTCTTGAGAACAATGTGCTCTGGGAAGAGCGGGATCTGACGAACTCCTCCTGTGAACGTATTACGTTCCCTGAATCCTCAATTCTGGCCGACCACATCCTGCAGGTCATGACCCGGGTGCTGGAAGGACTCAGGGTCAGACCGGAGAACATCCGGCACAACCTTGAGATGATGCAGGGCGTGAACATGGCAGAGTCGGTGATGATTGCGCTGACTCAGCGGGGCATGTCCCGGCAGGATTCTCATGAGATTGTCCGGGTCGCAAGCATGCAGGCCCTTGAGGAGCGCCGTCCGCTTGCCGCTGTGCTGGCAGATGTCCCGGCGGTTTCTGCCCTGTGCACCAGAGATGATCTGGAGGCACTTCTGAATCCGGACGCCTATATCGGCACGGCTGTTGTGCAGATTGAAACTCTTACAACCAAACTTCGCCCGCTGTGCAACTGATGCCCACGTTCTCTCTTTCCGGGTGGATTGAGTGTGACGGGACCCGGTTGAGCGAAGAGGAGATTCAAACGCTCCTGTCTCGCTCTCCGGAAAATTTACGGCGCTGCGGGGGGGAATTTCTGCTTCGGTGGAATGACTGTGTAGCACAGGATCATTTTGGGATTTTGCGTGGAGACTGTCCCCCCGGAACGATTCTCTGCGGTGGAGTCGAGCAGGGAACAATTGAACCTGATGGTCCTCTCCTGCCTCTGCACGAAGCGATAGAGACGGCCGTGCGGTTACGAAGCGATGAGGGAGTCGTGGCATTTTCAGGCGGGGTGGACTCTGCACTGGTTGCCGCGCTGGCCCATCGGCCCTGTGTTACGGTTGGTCTTGCGGGGTCTTATGACCTCTTGCATGCAACCGCGGTGGCAAAAGAGCTGGGACTGGATCATTCCACCGTTGTAATCGCCCCCTCTGAAATTGCTGCGGCCCTTAAGGCAGTGCTTCCGGTGGTGCCGCAGAAAAGTCCGGTCGATGTCTCTATCGCCACGACTCTCTGGTTTGTCGCGCGGTATGCCCGAGAAGAGGGGTACGTTCGCATTCTTGCGGGTCAGGGGGCGGACGAGCTCTTTGGGGGCTATGCCCGCTACCTTGAGAGGGGTAACCTTGCGGCACTATTTGAGAAGGATTTCCTGTCTCTTGCTGTGCAGGGAGAACGGGATCAGGCCGTAGCCGGTCTTTTTGGCACGTATTTTTCAGAACCTTTTCTTGATGTGCGTGTTGTGCGCGCTGCACAGGCTATCGCACCGGAGGAGCGGGTGAAGAATGGCGTGGGAAAATACCCCCTTCGGGAGGTAGCCTGCCGCTATATGCCCAAAGAGACGGCACTATATGGCAAAAAGGCGATGCAGTATGGGAGTGGTATCTGGAAAGAGATCCAGCGACTCACACGCCAAAACGGTTATAAAAAATCGGTGCAAGAGTACCTGAGTTACTTGGATCAGGCCGAATAATCATCACTATATTATAGGAAATTATAGGAAGGACCGAATACATGGTTTCAGAAAAGGACGTACAGGGGATCGCAAACCTCGCAGATATCTCGCTACCTGCTGGTGAGCTTGGGGCATTTACCGCACAATTTAATGACATTCTTGAATATTTTGACATTCTCGACAGTGTAGAGCAGACCAGTGCCGGCGGGACAGACCTCTACAATATTTTCAGAGAGGACGAGGTAACTCCGTCTCTGTCACAGGCAGACGCGCTTGCGAACGCCGGGGAATCAGAGGATGGCTACATAAAGGCGCCACGGGTGGTGTGATTTGACTCAGATTCTTTCCTTCGACGCTGAAGATGAGTATAATGCCTTCATCACCATCTGCCGGGAGGCAGAATATGGCGAAGGTCCTCTCGCCGGACGAGGGGTTGCAGTCAAGGACAATATTTCAACAGCAGGCATTCAGACAACTGCCGGTTCACGGATTCTTGAGGGATATATTCCGCCGTATGATGCGCATGTGGTGGGCCTTCTGAAGAGTGCCGGGGCAGCGATTGTCGGCAAAACAAACATGGATGAGTTTGGTATGGGCACATCCACCGAGAATTCAGGATTTGGCCCGACCACCAATCCATGCGATACAAACCGGGTGCCGGGTGGGTCGTCAGGCGGCAGTGCTGCTGCTGTGGCATCCGGGATGGTTGATCTTGCTCTTGGAACTGACACCGGCGGTTCGATCCGCTGTCCGGCTTCATACTGTGGCATTGTTGGCTTAAAACCAACCTATGGACGGATTTCACGGTACGGCCTTATCGCGTACTCAAACTCCCTTGAACAGATTGGGCCGATGGGCCAGACTGTCTCAGATGTCTCCGGCTTAATGGAGGTCATCAGTGCTTACGATTTCCATGACTCAACCTCCTATAACGCTCCCTATACTCACACACCGAACGCCGCTGCTGTTGAAGGACTGAAGATCGGAGTCCCGGCAGAATATTTTGGCGTTGGAGTAGACCCCGCCGTTGCTGAGGCAGTCAGAACGGCGATTGGCCGGCTTGAGTCACTCGGCGCAGAAGCGGTGCCCTGCACGATTCCGTCGATGGCCTACGCTCTTGCTGCCTACTATGTGACCTGCACCAGTGAAGCATCCTCGAATCTTTCACGGTTCGATGGTGTGCGTTTTGGTCCGGAGTCCGGGCGAAAAAAGATGTGGCACGATGAATTCCGGGGCATCCGCGGCGAAAAGTTTGGGCGTGAAGTCCAGCAGCGAATCATGCTTGGAACCTTTGCGCTCTCGGCCGGGTACTACGGAAAATATTACGCAAAGGCGCAGATTGCCCGGGCGAATGTGCGGGCCGACTTTGAGCGTGTCTTAAGCGAAGTGGATGTAATTTGTGGACCGACGATGCCGGCCGTCGCGTTTGCCTTTGGCGAGAAGAGCGATCCGCTCTCGATGTATCTTGCAGATATTCTCACGGTACCGGCAAATCTTGCCGGTGTACCGGCGATCTCAGTTCCCTGTGGCACGGTTGATTCGATGCCGGTGGGACTACAGATCATCGGGCGTCACTTTGAGGATGAACTGGTAGTTGACACTGCCTTTGCCTATGAACAGGGGGGCAACTAAATGACGGAACCGGAAAACCAGGTCATCATTGGCCTTGAGATCCACTGCCAGCTCAATACGAAAACTAAGTTGTTCTGTGGCTGTTCCAACGATTATCAGAACGATGAACCAAATACGCACTGCTGTCCGGTCTGTCTGGGACTTCCCGGTGCCCTGCCACGCCTGAACAAAAAAGCCGTTGAATCTGCTCTGAAGGTATGTAAGGCGCTCAATCTTGAGATTCTTGAAGAGTGCGAATTTTCACGAAAGAACTACTTCTACCCGGACCTTCCGAAAGGGTATCAGGTCACGATGTATGACAAACCGCTCGGTGAGCGGGGACATCTGCTGGTAGAGGACGACGAAGGGCATGAGAAGACGATCCGTATCACGCGGATTCATCTGGAGGAGGACCCCGGACGTCTGGTGCACAAGACCGGGCGTGACCGGGCCGGTTATTCACTGGTGGACTACAACCGCAGTTGCGTCCCGCTGATTGAGATTGTCACCGAACCGGACCTGCGTTCGCCAAAGGAGGCACGGCGGTTCCTCAACAAACTCCGGGCAACCCTTGAATATCTGGATGTCTTTGACGGTGAGCGTGAAGGTTCCATCCGTGTGGATGCGAACATCTCACTGAAAGGTCATTCCCGGGTGGAGTGCAAGAATATCTCGTCCTACAAAGGTGTGGAAAAAGCGCTCAACTTCGAGGTAACCCGGCAGAAAAATATGCTTCGCCGGGGTGCAGAGATTGTCATGGAGACCCGGCACTTCCAGGAAGGCAAGGGCATTACGACCTCTTCACGATCAAAAGAGAAAGAAAGTGATTACCGGTACTTCCCGGAACCGGATCTGCGTCCCCTCCGGGTTCGTGACTGGGTGGATACAATAGAACTTCCTGAACTGCCCGACGCCCGTCGTGAACGCTTTGTGAAGCAGTATGGGATTTCGCTCAACCATGCCCGGACACTGACCGGCGATATCCGGGTGGCCAACTTTTATGAACAGGTGGCGGGAGACCAATCGGTGCTCTGCGCAACACTGGTCTCTGACACGCTCCTTGGGGAACTGAACTACCGCAGCATGAAAATTGCTGATGTCCCAAGAGATCATTTTGTGGATCTGATGCAGCTTCTGGCAGCCGGAACCATCACCGACCGGGTGGGCGTTGACCTGCTGCGTGAGTTCCTTGACGGATCGCTGGAAGGAGCCACTATGGCACGACCCTCTGAGATTGTCACAAAGCGAGGACTTACTAAGGCAGGTGATGACGAGTTTGCAGAAATAATGATCCGTGTCATTGATGCCAACCCACAGGCTGTTTCTGATTATCAGAGCGGCAACGCGGGTGCGGTGAACTTCCTTGTTGGACAGGTCATGAAAGAGACACGGGGTCGTGCTGATCCGATAACATTAGGGGCGCTTTTAAAGGCGCAACTGGAAGAACGGGAGACTTAATCATGCATTTGATTGTTGCCGAAAAAAATATTGCTGCACAGCGTATTGCCAAAATTCTTGCCGGAAAAGAGAAGGTAAAAACCGTTAAGGATGGATCGGTTTCCACCTATCGCTTTGATGATATTGTGACCATCGGTCTGCGGGGCCATGTGGTCGAGGTTGATTTTGAGCCGGGATATTCAGACTGGCGAAGTAAAGTTCACCCTCCCCGTTCTCTCATTGATGCCACAATCATCAAACGTCCGATTGAGAAAGGCATCGTAAACCTGATCAAAAAACTTGCCAAAAAGGCTGAACTCGTCACCATTGCCACTGATTTTGACCGGGAAGGAGAACTCATTGGTAAAGAGACCTATGACCTCATCCGTGAGGCAAGCCGTGATGTTCCGGTGAAACGGGCAAAATTCAGTGCCATTACCGAAAAAGAGATCACCGAGGCGTTTGACAATCCATCAGAACTTGACTTCAATCTCGCTGCGGCAGGCGAGTCACGGCAGTTTATCGATCTTCTCTGGGGAGCGTCTCTGACCCGGTTTATTTCCATTGCAGCGAAACGCGGGGGCAATAGTATTCTGAGTGTCGGCCGGGTGCAGAGTCCGACACTGGCAATGATCGTTGATCGCGAAAAAGAGATCGAGGCGTTTGTGCCTGAGCCCTACTGGGTGCTTTCGGTGAACTCCGGCAAGAACGGCGAACCTTTTGAAGCCCAGCATAAAGAGGGAAAATTCACTGATCAGGCTCGTGCAACTGAGGCGTACAAGAGGACCAGTGCACCCCTTACAGTTCTGGACGTCAAAGAAGGAAGCAGAAATGACCGGGCGCCCGGGCCATTTGACACGACATCCTTTATCGTGGCAGCAGCACGTCTGGGTCTCTCGGCATCTCAGGCAATGCGTACGGCAGAAGCGCTGTATATGAACGGTCTTATCTCCTACCCGAGAACTGACAACACCGTCTATCCGGCCTCTCTTGACCTTGACGCTCTCTTAAAAGAGCTTTTAGGGACTGTTTTCAAAAGGGATGTGACCTGGGTTGAGGCACACCGACGCAAAGAACCGACGCGGGGAAAGAAATTAACAACGGATCACCCGCCAATTCACCCGACTGGTGCAGCACAGCGGGAGCAGCTTGACGACACGCAGTGGAAAGTTTATGAACTGGTCGTTCGGCGTTTCCTTGCCACTCTCTCGCCGGATGCACGCTGGAAGACTATCAAGTACACGTTTGATGCCGGAAAAGAACCCTATGCAGCGACCGGTTCGCGTCTGGATGAAGAAGGTTATCGTCACGTCTACACCTACAGCGGTGCGAAAGATACGATTCTTCCTGAACTGACCGCTGGTGAAAATCTGCCGGTTGACAAGAAGAATCTGGAAGAGAAAGAGACACTTCCCCTACCACGGTACTCACAGAGTAAACTGATTCAGGAGATGGAACGCCTTTCGCTTGGAACCAAGAGTACCCGCCATGATGTGATTGGCAAGCTCTTCTCACGACGCTACGTGGACGGCAACCCCCTGAAACCGACAGCAGTCGGACGGGCTGTTATTGAAACCCTTGAGGGGCATTCGATTGCGATCACCCGGCCTGAGATGACGAAAACCCTCGAAGAGCATATGGAGAAGATCAAAGAGGGCGTCCAGAAAAAGGAAACTGTAATCACAGAGTCTCAGGCGATGCTCAGGGAGGTATTTGACGTTCTTGAGGAGAATGAGACGGCAATCAGTGATGAGATCGTCGGTAGGACCGATGCTGAACGGGTTGTTGGTCCCTGTCCTGTCTGCGGCAACGACCTCTCGATACGCAGCACCAAGAAAGGCGTCCAGTTCATTGGGTGTAAGAGTTATCCGGAATGTAATTTCCACATCAATCTCCCGCCGTCCCAGTGGGGCAGTGCGATGCGGGAAGGCACCGTCTGCCCGACGCACCATCTCCATCATGTGCGTCTCATTCGCCGTGGTGCCCCGCCGTGGGATATTGGCTGTCCGCTCTGTAGCCACATCAAGTCAAATATTGAGGGCCTGATGCTGATGCCGTCCGTTGACCAGAACCTGGTTGATACGATGCATGGGAAATTTATCTACACTGTCTATGATATTCAGCAGATGGCACCGGAGGAACTCACAGAAACCCTCGGTGTTACAACTGCTCAGGCAGAGATCCTCATTGTTGAGGCGAGTGAGGTTCTTGAGCTCTACCGGCGGCGGGCCGGTCTGAAACGGTTTGTTCGGTCGATCATTCAGCCAAAACGTGGCCGGGGATATGCGAAGGTCACGAACGCGATGAATGAGGGTGGCATTGATGAGGTCGATACCCTTGCGGAACAGACGCCGGAAGTGCTGATGACGATGCATCTGACAGCTGATGAGGCGAACGAACTGATTGTGACCGCACAGGCACAGAAGAATAAGGCACGGCTTAAGGAGCTTGGGGTGCCGGCTGCGAGTCTCAAGAAATACATGGAGGCCGGGTTTACGACACCGGATGTGTTCTGTGCGTTCCCTCCGGTGTATCTGAGTCATATGAGCGGTCTTTCAATCACAACGGTGCAGAAGCATGTGGCTTCTATCTGTGCCGGTCTGGGAAAGCCGGTGCCGGGTAAAGTTCCCAAAAAGGATGTGGATAAAGGGCGAACGGAGCTTTTGGAAGTGTCTGGTCTTGGCGAGGCGGCACTTATCAGTCTGTATCGTGCCGGCATTTACAACGTAAAGACGCTTGCTGAGTGTAATCTCGCCGATGCAGCGGCGAAGTCCGGACTGTCAAAAGAGAAAATGGCTTCTTATAAGGAAGCACTACAATAAAAAAAGGAACGGGGAGGAGAAAAGCGGGATGATTGACTGGAGAGAGTGGCGGCATATTACTAAACTTGACCCTGATAAGGTGGTGTCCGGGGAAGCGGTAGAGGAGATTGCAACCAGTGGAACGGACGCACTCATGCTTTCAGGGACTCTGAACGTAACGCAGGAGAATCTGCGTGAGCTTTTGTTGCAGGTGAAAGAGTACGGTGTCCCGGTAGTCGTCGAACCGGCAGATCCATCCGGTGTTATTTTCGATGGCATAGAGGCTCTGTTCGTCCCCAGTGTGCTCAACACCAATGACATCCGCTGGGCTGTCGGCAAACACCAGCGTTGGGTTCGCCAGGATCATGCCATCCGCTGGGATATGGTTGTTCCTGAAGCCTATATTGTCTTAAATCCCGATTCTGCGGTTGGAAGAGTTACCGGCGCTGCCTGTGACTTAAGCCCTGAAAATGTGGCTGCCTATGCGACGGTTGCTGACGCCTATTTCCACTTCCCGGTGGTCTATATCGAATATTCCGGCACCTATGGGAATCCAGCCATTGTTTCGGCAGCAAAAGAAGCTGTTTCAGACGCCCGGCTCTTCTATGGCGGCGGCATTGATTCAGCTGAGCGTGCCGCGGAAATGGGACAGTATGCTGATACTATTGTGGTCGGCAATGCGGTTTATGATGACGGGCCAAAAGCCCTGAAGGCAACCGTACGCGCTGTCCAGTAACTCAATTTTTAATTATTTGAATTATGCCGGATCTTGAATTTGTTCTTGTTGAACCCCTCTATGAAGGAAATATAGGATTTGCCGCCCGGGTCATCCGAAACTTTGGCTTTGAAAATCTTACCCTGATCAACCCCCCTGAGATCACGGTGGAAGCCCGTGCCCGTGCCTCCCATGCATTTGATACGCTCGCAAATGCCCGGGTTTGTTCTTCTCTGGATGAGGTTATTGAAACATCTAATCTGGTGGTCGCAACAACTGGCGCTCTCTCAAAGTCGGTCACAACGGCGATGCGGATGCCCTATTACACGCCGCGTGAACTTGCAGAGATGCTTGAAGGGACTGACGGACGCATCGCGATTCTTTTTGGCCGGGAAAACTGGGGGCTCTCAAATGAAGAGGTGGAGAAGGCCGATATTATCTGCACGATTCCAACGCACCCCGGCTATCCGATTGTTAATATCTCCCACGCGGTCGGGATTGTTGCCTACGAATGTGCGAACATTCCCCGTGGGGAGTATGCATTGGCTTCACGCATCGAACTTGATTCTCTGTATGATCATTTTGACCGGTTTCTGGATAACATCGACCATCCGGATCACAAACGGAATAATACTCTCACGATGATACGCCGCATCTTTTCCCGGACGATGCTGACAACCCGCGAGGTGACAACGCTTCATGGGTTAATGCGCCGGGCTGAGTACCATATCGGGGCGCTGGATGAAGAGGATAAGGGCAGCGAAGAAGAGTAGTGGGCGTGCCGTTTTTTTGGGAAAGCCTTCATCTCTGATGGACTGGTCATTATCCGGGATTCCTGAGCTGTCTGGAATCTTCATTCATTTTTTTTTGTCAAATGGTGGCGTGACATTCTAAGTCAGCAATGTCTGAATTACGTTTCAGATACTTATTCTAAGTCAGTCATTCCTGAATGAAGAATTCTATTGATGTACGGCCTGGGACATTCTGGGCATGTATTTATTATTGATACTGTGGAGTTTTAAAGGCAATCAGCGCCGCTTTCCATGATTTTCTATCAGCTCAAAGACGTCAAAAAACAGATAGCCTTTCTCTTTCAAAACCGCCCTGTCACCTTCAGCCATCCCCTTTGCGGCAACGCCACAGAAAGTGGAATGACCGGTTTCATCTAATGCTGCTGTTTCTCGATTTGATTCTCCGACCTGGTTCTTATTTAAATCCCGGAAGAAACCGGGGATCAGCTGTATCTTATGTTCAAGTCGGTCAATGACTTCCAGTGCGTCCCCGGCAGTCATCACCCGGTTCTTCATTTCAACAGCAACCGGTATCATGCCCTCTCCGAGTGCAATGAAATCAATCTCATCCCCTCTTCTGTTCCACCATCCTCCGGTTCTGTCATAGTTCGCCGAATACCGGTCTGAAAGAAGAGACACCGCAAGATCCTCAAAGATCAGACCTGAATATGACTGCCACTCTGTGTCTACCATGTTTCTGATACTGACACTATCTCCTTCCCTTCCGCTGATAAAACGGCTCATATTCGGATAGATAAAACGGGCATAAAATCTGAAAAAGTTGTCCTTCAGGAAATATCTGCCTTTCTTGGACCTGTTTGGATCATCAGTTGCCGGAACCCGGTATTCAACAACCCCCAGAAGATGAATCAGATTGTTCAGATAGACTGAAAGAGAACCCGGCGCTATATGCGTCATATCTGCAATCTCTTTCTGGGTGGACCTTCCCCTCGCAAGTGCAGATATTATCTCATAATACGTAGGGTGAAGACGTCCGAATTCCTCAACAAGCACATCACGAATTTCATTTTTGAGTGGACCGAACTCATCAAAGATCAGGGTGGAAAGTGCCGAATCAAAATCTGAACATTCGTATTTTTCAAAAAGCCGGTAATAATAGATCATCCCGCCAAAGAGAAGGTAGAGTTTTAGCTTCTCTTCCCGGTCCTGTACGCCGATATTGTCAAGAAAATCAAAGATCTCTTCCGGCTGAAACGGTTTTAACCGGATGATATTGTCTGCCCGCTTAAAGAGAGGCGCTCCTCCTTCAAGGAATATTTTATTCATCATCCCAACCGATGATCCGGAAGCGATGATAAAAAGCCGTGAGGATTCCCCCTGCATATCCCATTTTTTCTGGAGCTGCGTGATAAATGGAGGATAGAGATCAGAAAATCTCTGAAATTCATCGAATACCACCACAAGATCATTCTGGTATGAGAACAGAAAATCAAGCAGATCTTCAGGGGTGTCAATCTTTACAAACGGCGGAATGTCAAGGGCGTCTCTTATCTGATCCTCGAAATCGTGTATCAGAATTTCAATTGATTTATTGTTGTCAACAAAGAAGTACAGCGATTTTTTGTCCTTAATAAATTCCTTTATCAGTGAAGTTTTCCCGACTCTCCGGCGTCCGGTCACCACTATTATTCCCGGAAGTCTGCGGCAGAGTTTTCCCAGAAGGGCAAGTTCCTTTCTCCGGCCATAGAAGGACATAATGATTATGTTTGTAATCATTATAGATATAATTATTTCAGGAGGGTTTGGATCTGTTGGGATTTCATGTGCTGGCCTGAGAACCTGAATGGGTCAAGTCAATACTCTTATCGTCTGTTCAACCAATTTTCCATATAGTGAGCCTATGCAAATACTTAATCTCCTCGCAGGTGTTCAGAGTTTTAGTATTGTTTTACCTGAATTTCAGCGCGAATATGTCTGGTCCAAGGATGATGCCAAACAACTGATCATTTCGTTATTCAATGAATATCCAACGGGCAGTCTGTTGTTCTGGGATGCGAATGGTGAAAATATTCCTGAATTGAAAAGAAAAAACGTTGATACTCAACAACTTGGGACACTCCAGGTAATTTTAGACGGCCAACAGAGGATAACAACCCTCTATATGCTAATGAAAGGTGAGATTCCTCCTTATTACATTGAAGGGGATATCACAAATGATCCCAGGAATCTTTACTTCAATACTATGACTGGGGAATTCCAGTATTTCATGAAAACAAAAATGGAAGGAAATCCATTCTGGCAAAAAGTAACTGATTGTTTTGATGTTTCCAAAGTGAATGCTGTAACAATTTTTAATGAATACAAGGAGAAATACGCAGATAATCCTGAAGAAAAAATTGATGCTTTTGATGACAATGCGTTGCTGCAAAAGGTCAACAATAATCTGGTCAATCTCCAGAGAATTCAGTATTATGATTACCATATCCAAACTGTTCCCTCTAAGGCAACCATCGATCAGGCCATTGATGTCTTTGACAAGGTGAATTCACAGGGAACGAAACTGACTGATGCTGAATTGGTTCTAACCCACATTACCGGAAAATGGCCTCAGGCAAGACAGAACATTAAAAATAAACAACATGAATTTAAGGAAAATGTAGATTATGACTTGAATCTAGATTTTTTCACAAGAACAATTGTTGTGGCGTTGACGGGGTCAGCCCACTTTAAAAAGAATGCCAAACTTGACTACAATCTCTATACCAAAGAGGATTATATTGAAGCTTGGAAAAGAGTCACCCGGTCTCTTGATTATCTTATTCCAATCCTTCAAACAGAAGGTCTAATTAGTAGTTCAAATGACATGGCAACACCGTTTGTGCTTATCCCTATGGTAGGATATCTTCTCAAGAACAATATTCGTTTTTCTGAATCCCGGAAATTTGGATTTTTATACTGGATGCATCTTGCGATGATTGGCGGAAGATACAGTGGGCAGACAGAAGCACGTCTTGACCGTGATGTATTTCTGGCAACAAGTAGCGAAAAACCAATAATAGAGCTTGTCAACGAGATAAAAGATATGAGAGGGCGTATTGAGATCTCAGCAAATGATCTGGAAGGAAGAATTGCCGGGCATCCGCTTTATCGAACTCTCTATACTGTTACAAAATTCAATCAGGCAAAAGACTGGGCAAACGGCAGTCCGATTGGCAATACGATGAGTGATTTTTACGATATACAAAGTCATCACATCTTTCCCCAGTCTATGCTGTATAAATCAGGTTATGACTGGCAAAACCATCTTCATAAAAAGCTCGTAAATGAAATTGCAAACAGGGCCTTTATCACTCGCGATACGAATTATAAATTTTCAGATCGTTCACCGGAAGATTATCTCCCATTAGTACAGGAACAATATCCCAAAGAGCTGAAAAAACAATTTATTCCGGAAAATCCTGAACTGTGGAAGACGGAAAATTATGAACGGTTCCTGAGTGAACGAAGAAAGCTCATTGCTAATGGTATGAATGATTATCTTGATTTATTATATCAGAAATATCTTGGAAAAGATACTGAAAAAGAATCATCGTGGATGGATATCATTAATGGTGGTGAAAATGATTATGTCGAGTTTAAACAGTCACTACGCTGGTCAGAGGAGGGTGGTGACAACCTTAAATTATCCGAAGCGATTGCACTGAAGAATATTGCAGCATTTCTGAATTCAAACGGAGGAAAGCTTTTCATTGGTGTCTCAGATGATGGAGAGATTAAAGGAATTGAGGAAGACTGCCAGACCTTAAATTCAAAGGGGATGAAACAGGATAATGATAGTTTCCGACTTCACCTCGACAACCTTATCCGCAATTATCTCGGGGATATTTATCATACGTACATCTCTATAAAAATTGAAGCAATTACTGGGAAAGATGTCTGCCTTGTCGAAGTTAATCCAAGTGATAGCCCTGTTATTCTGAACAATCGCGATAAATCGGGGAACCCTGTTCAAGAATTTTATATACGGAGATCTGCATCAACCATAGCCCTTTCACCGGCAGATATGTTGGATTATAATACACATCATTTCCAAAATTAAGACAGGCCCAAGTGAGTGTTAGAATGGATTTTGGTTTGAGATGAATTTCGATGTTCATCTGAATCGCATAAATCGAGCCGGAAAACACCTGTATCTTCTACAATCCGGCAATCTCCAGATACCCGGAGAAGAGATATTTCCGGTATCTCTTTTTCCCGGTAATCTCCTGTAAAATTCCTGCCTTTTCAAAGGTTTCAACCAAATCATAAGCAGTCTGCCGGTTAATCTCAAGTTCGGAGATGATTTCCTGTACGGATATCACCGGTTTTTTAAATAACAGTTCTGCCATCTGGACTGAGACCGGACTTTCAGAACCTGCCTCACGGAGTTTGTGTATCGTTTCCACCCGGAGCCTGTGTATTCTGCTTATGGTAGCAAGTGCCTTCTCCGAGACGTTAGTAACTCCTTTCAGGAAAAAGAGGCACCAGCTTTCCCAGTCTCCATCATATCGCACCCTGTTTAACAGCTCATAATAGGAATTCTGGTGTTCTTTCAGGTACAGACTGAGGGTAATGAGCGGGTGTGATATCACTCCGAAATGGCAGAGATAGAGAACTATTAAAAGCCGGCCAAGGCGCCCGTTCCCGTCCATGAAGGGATGAATCGTTTCAAACTGTGCATGGATATAGGCTGCTCTGATTAATGGAGGGATTGCATCGTCCTCTGATGAGAAAAAATGCAGGAGGTCATCAAGAAGGCGGGGTATCATCTCAGGCGGTGGAGGGATGAATACAGCATCATGAATGGTTGATCCCGGTCTTCCGATATAGTTCTGAACATCTCTGAACATGCCCGGATTTTTATTCCCTCCCCGTGTTCCCGTTATCAGTGTTTTATGAAGGTTCAGGATGTAGTCCCGGTCCGGTTTTTTCCCGATTGTTTTCAGCCCGAATTCCAGAGTCGCTATGTAATTGATTACCTCCTGCAGATCGGAAGGGTCTTCATCGGTGGTAACTCCTGCCTCAAAAGCAAGGATACCCCTGAGAGTAGCCTGCGTTCCTTCGATCTGTGTGGATAATAATGCCTCTTTCCGGGTGAAAAGCTCAATGAACAGTCCGATATCCGCTAATGTCATTGCAGCGCCATCCAGTCGTGCAAGTGCTCTCTCTGCCTGTGCCAGTTCCTGCAAGATGGCGGCATTCATCCTGAGTGGTGGTCTGGGCGGGAGAGGTTTCGGTATGAATGCAAGATAGCCTCCGCTTTGGCGTACCGGCAGTCCTGCACGGCTTTCATAGATTCCTATCTCGTTTTCGGTATCTGATTCTGATGGGCTGGTCATTATCCGGGACTCCTGAGCTGTCGGGAACTTTTTTTATTTTTTTTCAGTGAGCGGGTGGCACGGCAATGGAAGTCAGTCATTCCTGAATGAGGTTTTCGTTTGTTGTTTAAGTCAGTAATGTCTGAATAAGGTTTGTATTTTATGTTTTAAGTCAGTCATTCCTGAATTAAGTTTCAGATACTCATTCTAAGTCAGTCATTCCTGAATTAAGTTTCAGATACTCATTCTAAGTCAGTCATTCCTGAATTAAGTTTCAGATACTCATTCTAAGTCAGTCATTCCTGAATGAAGAATTTTATTGATATATGTCTGCCAGACATTCTGGCAGCATGTATTTTTTGTTGATACTGTGGAGTTTTAAAGGCAATCAGCGCCGCTTTCCATGATTTTCTATCAACGCAAAGACGTCAAAAAACAGATAACCTTTCTTCTCTAAAACCGCCCGGTCACCACTAGTATTCCCGGAAGACTGCGTCAGAGTTTCCCCGGAAAGGCACGTTCCGTTCTCCTGCCATAGAAGGATAGAAGGATAGAATGATTATGTTTGTAATCATTACAGAAATAATTATTTTAGGGGTTGGATCTGCCTGAGGAATTTATACAGATTTCGATGAAGACAATCCGGATTGGAGAAGGAAATTACCGTAACATCTCAATAATATCTTCTCTTGAAACGCAATTCCACTCTGATACCTTTGTAACAATATCATGCAGCGTGCCTTTTGCGATCTCATCATGGAGAGGAATGGTTATCCGGTGTTCCCCGGCATCTGTTTTCTTAGACATCTGAATATGGCTTCCCGCTGTCTCAGAACAAGATATCCCAGTGAATTGAGTATCTTTACCAGATGTAAACCACTAACAACCGGAAATTTTGGCAACAGAACCAACCTGGAATTCAGTCAGGGAAACAACAGTAATCTGTTCTCCAGTCTCAATGAGCTCTTCAAAATGCAGTTCAACTGCCTCGGTCATATTTTGGATCAGCTCGTCAAAAGATTTGCCCTGTGTAAAGATATCAGTCCCCATACCCCGGGCACACCAGAACGCACCGTCATAATAAATGTCAAATTTTACCAACATAGTTGGGATTCTTCTCTGTTCTTTGTATTGGGCCTTTGCGAACATAAATATGATCTGATACCGAAAGACACCCCCTGGAATGAGTCGATTCACTGCTTTTTTGCCGGTTTCTGGATAACATCGACCATCCGGATCACAAACGCAATAATACCCTCACGATGATACGCCGCATCTTTTCCCGGACGATGCTGACAACCCGCGAGGTGACAACGCTTCATGGCCTGATGCGCCGGGCTGAGTATCATCTCGGGGCGCTGGATGAAGAAAAAACGGGCAGCGAAGAAGAGTAGTTGGTGTGCCGGGGTTTTCAGAAAACCCCTTCGCCTCTGATGTGGATTATTGATCTGCCTGACCCCAGTTACAACTACTCATTCAGAACTGACTTTTCAGATCGTGCCGAATATACTAAAAAGGGAAATAATACGCCACATTTGACATATTTACCGAGATAACATTAAGGGATCATACCGTAAAAGTAGTAAATAGCGATCAATCAGTTTGATAAAATAACCGGGAGTCCCTATGCCTCATCTTCACACATTTGCTGAAATGAAAAATCTATTGCAGGCGGGTTTTGAGGATAACGAAGAAGCATTATCCAGCTTTGGTGCAAGTTATTCCACGCAGCTGAAGGCATACCTTATTGAGACCAATATAAGATTAAGCGATCTGCCCTGTCCCAATGGATATGGCAGATGGAAAAAACTTGATGCAGAGCACTGGTATCTAAATGATGGGGGAAATTCCCCCAGTTCACTGTTTCTCGATTCAACACGGGAACGAGTCTGGATTCTCTACAGTCTCCTTGATGCAGGCGAATCTGATGCAGCCATCTCAAAATGGGTGGGTAATATTAACGGGCTTGACCGGTGTTGGCTCTCCCGAAACCAACTGCTTTCTTACGGAAAAGTAGAATCGTGGAAAGAAAAAGGGATTGGACTGAAATTTTCTGATGGTCTCACTCCGGAAGAAAATGCGGGAAATTTCAGTCTGAAGGCGTGGTATGGTGGAGCAACAAGAGAACTCAAGGGCCTTGAAGATGTCCTGACACTAGCAAAAGATAAATTTGCGATATATAGTTCACGCTGGCAGAAGATCAGTGGCGGATCGGTTACTATCTCTGCTGAGTGGTATAGCAATGGAAAAGTAACCATCAACCGCGCTGTGGATGTCGATGAGGTAATGCTTTCAATATCCGATATGGCAAACCGGTATGAAGATGCAATCATTGAAGCAACGAAAATTCGCAATAACAAATTGGGAGCATTCGAACTGGACTTCACTCAGACAATTGACTTGGATGCATTTGCTCAGACGGTATTAATGGGAAGAGGAACGATGAATCTCTGGCTTGTGGAAACCGAATCGGAATCTGACTTCAAGAGGTTCCGGGGAGTGGATCTGCATACCTGGGATCGTGTTTTTATGGATGTCGGTCCTGACTATGCCTATCTTATCGTGCCAGGTAGAGGGTGTGTTAATGCAGCACCGAGGATTGCAACCGTACAGGGAGAAGACAACGCTGGTAAGACATCTATTTACTTCGACGGGGTTGAGATGTTTGCCTGAGACGGATGGCCGGATTGTTCTCTGGCGGAATACGATCCAGCTTTTCCATGCCTATAAAAAAGTAAATTTCACCGGCCCTTTTTTTGCATCAGGTTATACTAATTACCGGATTGAATCACCACTTTCTGAAAAACGAACGGGAACTCCAAAAACGCCGGATATTTTTGCCTGTGGATCGGACGGATGGCTCATCATCGAGATCACCAGTAATGACAGGTCAAAAAAAGGACAGCTCGATTCTTACAGGAGTCTGGATGCCCGTAGTCTCTCAACGTATGGATGTCAGGTGTATCCAACACCTCCTGATACGATGAGCAGCCGGCCTGCTTTCAATGATGACGGGGATCACTGTGAGATGGTAGTAATAGATTCATTCGATCTGAAAAAGGACAATTTTATTCAGAATGACTCGCTGCGTGATGCACTTGTCGGGATGAAAGGACAGGACATGAAGAAGCTGCCGGAGATTCCCTTCAGTCTCGTTCCGGAGATGAAAAATTTTGAGATTCGGCGGGGGATTGTTGATATTATACTACAAATATTCAGTCCAAAATCTGAAGGAATAACGCTGTACCAGATATGTGAAGAAGGACTTGAGCGCCTCTTTCCTCTGGTGACGGCAACTTCCCGGCAGTCTCTCATTCAGAAGATAAAGATAGAGATGGATATTCTTGTCACTACAGATCTTGTTGATTACCTTGAATTCAAAGAGGGCAGATATCTTGCAACGGAGAGATTTAAACAACATCCCAAATCACGGCAGGCCGTTGGCTCGAAATTGCAGGAGTGGGCAAACCCTGAACAGCGGACGATGGCGGATTTTGGTGCTTAGACCTAATTTAGAAAACTCTTTACCAGTTTTTTGACCCTCTAAATCTGCAGGCACTCTTCCACACCAGACTCCCCTTTGTCATCTCCTCACACAGATCTTTTTTGCCTGTTCAGTCAAACAAATATATAGGTATGATTCTCGTCGACTGGCAGATAAAAAACAGGATTGAACGGCAGTTCATCAGGGTGGATCCCTACGACCCGGCCCTCGTGCAGCCAAACTCCCTCGACATTCGCTTAGGGGACCACTTCGTCTGGTATGAAGAAAGTCCGGATGTTATCGACCCCTATGACGGGGAGACTGTCACTGCTGGCGTGCATGAAAAAAACGCCGAATACATCGACATCCCGCCGGGCATGTTCCTTCTGGCCGAGACCCATGAGCGTATTGAACTTCCCGACGACATCGTGGCGACCATCGAAGGGAAAAGTTCGATTGCGCGTCTTGGCATTGCGCTGCACCAGACCGGTGGTTGGATCGATGCCGGGTTTCGGGGGACCATCACCCTTGAAATCTCCAACGCCAACCAGCGCCCCGTCCGTCTGTATGCGAAGATGCCAATCGGGCAGCTTGTCTTTTATACAACCGAACGGGCGGAATTCCCCTACGGAAAGAAAGGCGATGCCAAATATCTGGACCAGCGGCAGGCGACACTTTCGAAGTACCATCAGAATCCAAAGATGGTCTGAAAGGACCGGACCTAGCAGAGATTAAAGATAGATTAACAATAATATTTCAGGACGCTGGAGAAAAAAATGCGGCTTTTACTCATCCATTCAGACTCAATAGAATATTCTGCGAAGAAAGAAACCCCGGTTGCCGAGACCGATATCATCGCCGAAGACAGCCTCACTGAGGCTCTTGTTGTCTTCTGCGCCGTCGAATCAGTTGACGAGGACGACCCGGAGGACGTCACAGCACAGGCAGTTTCCGGGATCAAAGAGACTGTCCAGAAACTCGGAACCACAAATATCATGCTCTATCCCTATGCGCACCTCTCAAGCGACCTATCCGCCCCGGATGTCGCCATTTCGGTGATGAAGGGCATGGAATCCGCTCTTCTGGCAGAGGGAACCTATACCGTCAAACGGGCACCGTTCGGCTGGTATAAGGCCTTCACCCTCTCCTGCAAAGGGCATCCGCTCTCAGAACTCTCACGGACGATTCTGCCCGGCGGCGGCGAAGAAAAGGCAAAAGAGGCAAAAAAAGAGATCACCCACGAGTTCTTCGTGCTCACGCCGGACGGAACACGCCACGATGCGGCAGATTACGCCGACACAAGCGTCTTCGGTCGCCTCGTTAGCAAAGAGATCGGCCTTGGGACTGAGACCGGCGGCGAACCTTTGCATGTCGAACTAATGCGCAGCAAGGAGCTTGTGGACTACGAACCGCTCTCTGATGTTGGTCATCACCGCTGGATGCCACGTGGAAAGCTGATTCGTGACCTGCTCGCAGACTACGTCCTGGGCCTCGTGCTCGATTACGGCGGTATGCCGGTCGAAACCCCGGTCATGTATGATTTGGGCAACGCTGCGATAAACGAGCATGCAGCAAAGTTCGGCGAGCGCCAGTACCGGTTCCGCTCCGGCAACCGCAACATGATGCTCCGGTTTGCGGCCTGCTTTGGCATGTTCTCAATTATGCATGATATGCACGTCTCCCCAAATACGCTGCCCATGAAAATGTATGAGCTCTCCACCTACTCATTCCGGCACGAGCAGAAAGGAGAGTGCATCGGTCTCAAGCGCCTGAGAGCCTTTACCATGCCGGACATGCATTCCCTCTGCCGGGACATGGATGAGACGCTCACCTGCTTCGAGGAACAGCTTATGATTGGCTGGGAGACCGGACGTGCCTTTGAGTATCCACTTGCCGGTGTCTTCCGCTGCACACAGGATTTCTACGCAGAACACGCTGACTGGGTACAGGGCCTTGCCACAAAATCAGGTGTGCCGATGCTTATTGAGCTCCTCTCTGACCGGGTCCATTACTGGGTTGCCAAGGTAGATCTCGCCGCCATCGACGGGCAGGGGCGCCCGATTGAGAATCCGACGGTCCAGATCGATGTGGAGAGTGCTGAACGCTTTGATATCAAATATCATCTGCCAGACGGTGAAGCCGTCTATCCGCCGATTATTCACTGCTCGCCAACCGGCAGTATCGAGCGGGTCATCTGCGCCCTTCTGGAGAACACTGCCTCACAAACTGTGCCCATGTTTCCGATCTGGCTCTCGCCGACTCAGGTGCGTATAGTACCGGTTGCCGAACGACACATTGCATACGGTGAAGATATCTGTGAAACACTCAACAAAGCAGGCATTCGCTGTGACATTGACGACCGGGAAGAGAGTGTCGGCAAGAAGATTCGCTCTGCCGGTATGGACTGGGTGCCATACGTAGCAGTTGTCGGTGATGATGAGTCAGGGAATAGCACGCTGACCGTTACCATTCGCGCTGAATCAGAACCAAAAAAGCCGCACAAGGAATTATTCACGACAGAATCGCTTATCGTCCGTGTCAGTGAAGACTGTGCCGGATGCCCGAACAGGCGCATCTACACTCCAAAGAAACTGAGCATCAACCCCCGGTTTATCTGAGTTTTATACTCAGTCTCTTTTTTTGACCCGCACGGTCCAATACAGTATTTTTAATCTCTCTCCACTCGTTTATTTAGTATGAACTTACGACCGGTGCGTGCTGAGATCACTGATCCCCGGCACCAGAAGATGTTCATGTTTCTGGTCGCATTTGCGCCGTTTATCGGAACAATCGATTCTACTATTGTCAATATTGCGCTCCCGACTATCTCGCGGGAGTTTGCGGTGTCGCTGGGAACGGTCTCCTGGGTTATTATCGGATATATGCTGGTGATGAGCAGTTTTATCCTTATCTTCGGAAAAATGGGAGATATGTGGGGATTTAAGCGTTTTTTTATCCTGGGGTTTATTGTCTTTGTCGCCGGATCGTTTCTGTGTGGTATTGCCTGGTCGTTTGAAACGCTGATACTCTTTCGCATGCTTCAGGGTATCGGCGCCGGCATGTTCTCGGCAATTGCACCGGGCATGATCCCGGTCTTTCTGCCGCCGGGACTTCGGGGCATGACCTATGGGCTTCAGACCACCGCCGCCGGTCTCGGGCTTTCTCTGGGGCCGGTGCTGGGCGGGTTTCTGACACAGTATCTGGGATGGTCCTGGATATTTTTTGTGAATGTGCCGGTAGCATTTGTCGGGATCGCGCTTGCGATGCGCTATCTTCCGGGCGATCATGTATCCGTTGTCCGTGGGACGTTTGATCTGTCCGGCGCCGTGCTTTCCTTTATCGGGCTTGCGACGATTATCTTTGCCCTGACCGAGGGCTATCTGTATGGCTGGACATCGCCTGTCATACTCTCCTGTTTCGCCGTTGCAGCGGTTTCTGCACCGCTCTTTTTCTGGCATGAACGGCACTGCTTAGAACCCATTATCCGGTTCTCTCTCTTCCATGTCAGGAATTTTTCGCTGGGCAATCTTGGTATTTTCATGGCAATGGTTCTGCAAAGCGGTGCCCTGTTCCTGCTGCCGTTCTACTTTGAACAGGCAAAAGGGATGAACACGGCACTCTCCGGGATCTTTCTGATGCTTCCGGCAGTCATGATCTTTTTCATCGGCCCGATTTCCGGCCGGATGTCAGATACCATCGGTTCACGTCTGCCCTGCATGATAGCTGGCAGCATCGGGCTTATCGCCTGTCTGATTCTTTCAGGATTCTCAGAAACAACGGCTCTGTATGTGATCGTCATTGCTCTGTTGCTGTTCGGCGTCAATGTCGGCATGTCATCACCGCCCTTCTCCCGTTCAGTTATGAACAGTGTGCCAAAGCAGGACGCCGGGATGGGGGGCAGCACGATGATGATGATCAGAAAACTCGGACAGACGACCGGGGTTGTGATCTTCAGCTTTGTCTACTACAGTGTGACAGCCGTTGTCAATCCTGCCGGCGACGGTGCTTTTTCACTTGCAGCAATGGTTCAGGGTTTCGATGTGGCGTTTCTGGTCGGTGCCGGCACCTGTGTGATGCTGATTGTTGCCGGCTATCTGCTCAGGGATGACACGGGAAAAACGCCGGGGCGGGGATGATGCCGGAGTCAGGAAGGTATGAAGGTATTGAAAGGCGGTGCTTCGGGGAGCATCCGGGAACTGGCAAACTTAGGATTCAGAGAAAGGCAGGTGGAGGGCATAATTAGATATCAACTTCCGCGAAAATTATAGTACTGGATATTGAGAAATCAAGTTATTTTCGAAAGGAAAAGGTAAACCAGAGGAAGATCTCTGGTTGACCCCTCAATTCACAGCTGGTTGGCATGAAAGCGAAGGCAATAGTATATTGTGAAAAACAATTTGGAAAGATGGACGGTAAAACCGCAAATGGGCTTGTCAGGTACTCAGGACTGTATGAGATTGTCGGTGTCATTGATAGTACAAAGGAGGGGAAGGATGCAGGCGAATATCTTGATGGAAGAAAAAGCGGGATACCAATATTCTCTGACCTCGATGATGCTATTGAGAGATTAAAGGGTGTTCCAGCGTATTTCATATACGGTATTGCGCCCCTTGAGGCATTTCTAACAAAGGAACAGAGGAAGATAATGTTCACGGCGATGGAAAAGGGTATGAACATAGT
>Ga0222702_1000066_pt1 | contig 29233 bp, 23 predicted proteins | sample AntAcemetage1504_FD_181152 | JGI IMG/M metagenome (GOLD analysis project Ga0222702, IMG submission 181152) | Saline water microbial communities from Ace Lake, Antarctica - #1504 | ecosystem: Environmental > Aquatic > Non-marine Saline and Alkaline > Saline | place: Antarctica: Ace Lake...
TTAATAATATTTCCTACACCATCTCTATGGTTCCGGTAATTCACAATATCGGGGCAGCAACTTCATTTAACCTCAACCCGGTCTGGTGGGCATTATCCCTGGGTGCCTGTCTGGGAGGAAATGGAACCTTCATAGCAGCTGCTGCTAATTTAGTAGGAGTAAATATATTAAAAAGGCAGGGTAGAATAATAACCTTCAAAGATTTTTTTAGAATCGGCCTTCCGATAATGCTAATATCTATTATTCTATCTTCAGTCTATCTCTTCTTAAGGTATTTATTATAATATTAACAACTTTTCTTGTTAAAAACCTACTTTAGAAAGTATTTCTTTTTCCTCTTCAATTGCTTTTAACTCAAGCTCGTGTACTTGTTTTGAAACTCGGCTTACAAAATCTTCATCTTTTATTGACTGTAAGTTTATTTTCACATTATATAACGCTCCGAGAACGGAAGTCCTAGCCATCATTGCAGCAACTGCCCCATCACTAATGGCATTCTTATTTCCCTTTTCTACAATTTTTGATATAAATTCCATTAACCTAACCGCATCTTTAGCTACCTCAAGAGGGACCAAGGTAGCATTTTTAAATTCTTCCTGGATAACTTGCTTTCTCTTATCTATCTCTTCCGGTGTATTTTTGCGTAATTTGAAAGCTCCCATAACTTTATTAAAGGCTTCAGCATCTTTATCAATATCCTTTAAAAATTTCTCTCGATATTTAGATGCCTTTTGAGTGATTTGCTTCATTTCCCCCTCTACTTCCTCAAAACCTTTTCTACCTACAGTCAAATTTGCTACCATTTCCGTTAGCGCAGAGGCAAGACCTGCGCTTAAAGCAGCAACACTCCCTCCCCCGGGAACCGGAGCACGAGAAGCTAACTCTCCTAAAAAATCGCGGACACTTTTATCTACCAGCATATCTTTTCACCTTTCCTTTCCTTATCAAAGACAATTCTTCCATTCTTAATTACTTTTTCTACACAACTTACTCCTAAATGATAGGGAATATATTTATAAGAAGGAAATTCCAAAATAGAAATATCCCCTTTCTTCCCTATATCAATACTTCCTACAGTCTCTGCCCTATTTAAAGCGGCAGCTCCATTAATAGTTAAAGCGGATACTGCTTCTTCCACAGTCATATTCATATAAATTGTCGCTAAAGCAAAAATCAAAGGAATCGATTCGGTAAAACAGCTTCCCGGATTCATATCGGTAGCCAAGGCTACCGCACATTGTTTGTCTATCATATATCTTGCTTTAGGGTAGGGCTCTTTTAAGCTAAATGCTGTTCCGGGTAGTAAGGTTGTAATAACGCCAGCCCTCGCCATTTCTTTTATTCCTCTCTCGGATGCCTGCAGTAAGTGGTCAGCAGAAACAGCCCCCAATTCAGCAGCTAATTCTGCTCCTCCCAATGGCACTATCTCATCAGCATGAAGCTTCAATCCCAAACCCATCTCTTTTGCTTTCAATAATAATCTTTTAGACTGCTCTACGGAAAATACATTTTTTTCACAAAAAACATCACAAAATCCCGCTAACTTTTTCTCCGCTACCACAGGGAGTATTTCTTTAATAATATAATCAATAAATTTATCTTCTTCCCCTTTGTATTCTTCGGGAACTGCATGAGCTCCCAAAAAAGTTCTTACTACATCTATAGGATGGGCTCTATCTAATTCATCCATTACTTCTAATTGTTTTATCTCTGTTTCACAATCAAGACCATATCCGCTCTTACCCTCAACAGTAGTTACCCCTAAAGAGAGCATTGAATCTAATCTCTTCATTCCGGAATTATACAATTCTTTCTTGGAAGCAGCCCTGGTAGCCTTTACACTGTTGGCAATCCCTCCTCCTCTTTGCATTATATCCATATAGCTTATTCCGCTTAATCTCCAACAAAACTCTTCAGCCCGATATCCTCCAAATACAAAGTGAGTATGAGAATCTACAAATCCCGGTAAAACCGATTTACCGGATGCATCGATTACTTGATAATCCTTTTCTTTAAAAGTTTCTAATATCTTATCACTCTTGCCTACTGCCTTAATTATTCCCTTTTCAACAATTACTGCTCCATCGGAAATTATCTTTAAATCAGACATCTCTTTGCCTGATTTAGCCTTAAAACCACTGCAGGTCACTACTTCTGAAGCATTTTTAATTAATATATTCCCTTTTTTCATAATCTTGTAACCTTATTCCATCATCCTTGCTTCTAGAATCTGTTCTGTAGAAAATTTTTCTAAACCCAGATAATACGCGGCTGTATCAACCAGTGCCTCCATAGGGGAAAAACCGACTATTTCACTCCCGATTATGTTTACACCATATCTTTTAGCCTCAATTTTTACTAATTCAAAAGCTCGATAGAGTGGAGTTTTGCTATAATCAGTCATATTAATTGAAACTTGAACAATCCCTCTCTCTTTTAATTCAACACCCATCGCCTTACAATATCTCAACCCGCCATTTATGTGTCTGATACTTCGAGCGATATTATTAGCAATCTCTAAGTTGTTAGTACCCAAATTTATATTATAAGCTATTAGCGGCACCCTTGCTCCTACAGCGGTGACCCCAGCAGTAGGATGAATCTCCGCAGGTCCATAATCCGGTTTCCACTCCAGCTGTTTTATTTTTTTAGCCATCCCCTCAAATTCACCCTTTCGAACTATCGAAAGATTTTCCCTATTAGGAAAAGCAGCCGATTTTTCATATAAAAATATAGGTAATTTATATTTTTCAGAAGCTATTTTTGCTACTTTTTTAGAAAGAGAAACAGCCTCCTCAATGGTAAAATTTTTTATAGGCACAAAGGGGACAACATCAATAGCCCCCATTCGTGGATGCTGCCCTTTATGTTTTCTCATATCAATAACTTTTATCGCCTCACCTATAGCTTCTATAACCGCACTTTTTACTGAATCAGGTTCCCCTATAGCTGTCACTACGAGACGATTATAATCTTCATCTCTTTCGTATCCTAATAATTTAACGTCTTTTTTATTCTTAAAAGGTTTTACTATTTTTTCTATTTTGCTTAAATCTCTACCTTCACTAAAATTAGGAATGCATTCGACTATTTGATTCTTATTTTTCATTTAATCTACCTGCCCTTTTTAGATATATTTTCACAATTTAACCTTCTTTTTTTAAATCTTTTTGTGATATAACTTTTTTTATTAAATCTTCATTAACCAAATAAGGGATAGTGATGTGATCGCCTGATTTATTTTCTTTGTTGTGCTTTATGGCAGTCTCCACGGCATGTTCATTCCGAGCCCAGGAGCGTCTGGCAACTCCCCCTAAAACATCCCATGATATGGCTTTTTTAATTATTGTGTCTACTCTTTCGCTGCCATCCAGTACCAAACCGAACCCACCATTGATAGCTTTCCCAATTCCAACTCCACCACCATTATGTAAAGTAACCATAGTCATTCCTCTGGCTATATTTCCGGCAAAACATTGAGTGGCCATATCTGCAGTTACATTACTACCATCTCTTACATTAGCAGTTTCTCTAAAGGGCGAATCCGTCCCTCCCGGGTCATGATGATCTCTACCTAACATTATTGGACCAATTTCCCCTCTTCTAACCATCTCATTGAATTTAAGAGCAATTTTAATTCTTCCGGTTGCATCCTGATATAAAATCCTCGCCTGGGTTCCTACCACCAGTTTATTCCTATCAGCGTTTTTTATCCACATATAATTATCTCTATCCTGTAATCTTCGGTTAGGATCTATACATTCCATCGCTGCTTTATCGGTCCTTAACAAATCTTGGTGTTTACCGCTCAAACAGACCCATCTAAATGGTCCATAACCATAATCGAATAAAAGTGGACCCATTATGTCTTCTACATAAGAGGGGAAAATAAAGCCATTATTAGGATTCTTTCCATTCTTACAAATTTCTTTTACTCCTGCATCAAAAACTGCCTTCATAAAACTATTCCCGTAATCAAAGAAATATGTACCTCTGTCAACAAGAATTTTAATTAATTCAAAATGGTGGGTCAATGACTGATTAACTAATTTTATAAACTTTGTTTTATCCGTTTTGAGAAGTTCTGTTCTTTCTTCAAAAGTTAGTCCTTGAGGACAATATCCTCCTTCATAAGGGACATGACAGGAAGTTTGATCTGACAATAGATCGATTTTTATATTTTTCTTTACTGCATATTCGAGTAAATCAATTATATTTCCATAAAATCCTATGGAAATACTTTCTTTCCTGTCCATATATTCTTTCGCCAGCTTAAAGGCCTCACCCGGGTCTTTCACTATTTCCTTAATCCAACCCTGATTAAATCTGGTCTGAATTCTGGAATAATCGACTTCGGCAATTATTCCTACACCGTTGGCAATTTCTATTGATTTGCCCTGTGCTCCGCTCATTCCTCCCAGCCCTGAACTTACAAATAAATATCCGCCAAGATCGCCTTCATTAGGTATATTAAACTTTAATCTGCCTGCATTTAATAAAGTATTGTAAGTTCCATGAACTATTCCCTGAGAACCGATATACATCCATCCGCCAGCAGTCATTTGTCCGTAATTGGTTACACCTAAAGATATGGCTTTATGCCAATCCTCCTGATTATCATATTCACCGACTAATAAACCATTAGTTAAAATTGCCCTGGGGGCATCTGGTGAAGATTCAAATAGCCCAAGGGGGTGTCCTGATTCCATAACCAGAGTTTGATTTTCAGTCAATGCTTCCAAATATTTTTTAATAAGTCTATACTGCATCCAATTTTGACAAACCTGCCCCGTTTCTCCGTAGGTAGTTAATTCATAAGGATATAAAGCAACATCAAAGTCCAGGTTATTATCTATCATAACCTGCATAGCTTTCCCGGCAAGACAATTTCCTTTATATTCACTGACCGACTTCCCGTAAATTTTCCCTTTCGGTCTAAAACGATATCCGTAAATTCTCCCCCTGTTTAAAAGTTCATCTAAGAATTCGGGAGCTAATTTTTTATGCCATTTTTCCGGAATATAACGTAAGGCATTTTTTAAGGCCAACTTAATCTCTTCTTGATTTAAAACGAGTTCTCTTTTCGATGCCCTTCTTATTCCTTCTACAAACTCAGGCATTTCTGGCAGTTCATTATCTAATTTAATAGTCATCGCTTTTGAAATATCAAAATTTGACAACATAATAACTATCACCTCTTCTAAAATTACTATAATTATAATAATTGAGATGAGATTAAAAAAACCTATCCTCCCAGATAAGCTTTCCTTATTTCATCTTTTTGTTTAAGAATATCCGCTCTATCCTCTAAAACAACATGCCCGGTTTCTAATACGTAACCTCTATCTGCAGCGGCGAGAGCTTTCTTAGCATTCTGTTCTACCAAAAGTATGGTTATCCCCTCTTTATGCATTTTTTTAATGGAAGCAAATGCTGTATTTACCAAAATGGGCATAAGACCCATACTTATTTCATCAATAAGGAGAAGTTTAGGATTTAGCATCATCGCCCGGGCAATAGCTAACATCTGTTGTTCTCCTCCGCTCATAGTCCGAGCCAATTGCTTTCCCCTTTCTCCGAGTTTGGGGAAAAGAGAAAAAACCCTTTCTAAATTTTGTTTTAAAACTTGCTTGCTTTTTATAGTGTATGCCCCAACTTTTAGATTTTCAATTACGGTAAGATCAGGGAAAACTCTTCTTCCCTCAGGAATATAACCGATTCCCATCTCTGCCCGAACCCAGGGTGGTTTATTAGTTAGATCGGTGTCTTCAAAATATATTCTCCCTTCCTTAACCTTAATTAATCCCATAATAGCTTTCATTATGGTAGTTTTTCCTGCTCCGTTTGCCCCAATTATAGTTACAAATTCCCCTTCCTTTACAGAGATAGATACCTCACTGACTGCTCGAGATTCTTCGTAATATACATGAATTTCTTCTAACTTAAGCATCTTCTTCCTCTTCCTTCCCCAAGTATGCTTCAATTACTTTTTCATTTCCCTGAATTTCTTTTGGTTTTCCTTCTGCAATCTTTTCTCCATAATCCAAAACTATCATTCTGTCACATAAAGCCATAGCAATAGGCATATTATGCTCCACCATCATTATGGTAAGTCCTTCTTTTTTTAATTTTTTAAACAATTGTATAAAATCCTTTACAGCATCATGACTTAAACCGGCACATGGTTCATCTAACATAATAATTTTGGGGTTTATCCCTAAAGCTCTGGCAATTTCTAATCTTTTAATATATCCTAAACTTAAAGCTCCTGCTTTCTCTTTTTCATATTCTCCCAATTCAACCATTTCAAGAAGTCTCTTAGCTTTATCTACAGTTTCACTCACCCGGCTATTTTTAAAAGAGCTCCATACACTTTTATATCTATTAATTCCAATTGCCGATATTACATTATCTAAAACGGTCATATCACCAAAGGGTTTTACTATTTGAAAAGTTCTGGCAATACCCAGCCTGGCTATCTGAAAAGAAGTTAATCCTTGAATTTCTTTATCTTGAAATATTATTTTACCTGCATTGGGTTTATACACTCCACATATGGTATTAAAAAAGGTAGTTTTTCCTGCTCCGTTAGGTCCAATTACTCCAAGGACTTCTCCCCTCTCTACCTCTACACTCACTCCATTAACCGCTTTTACTCCTCCGAAAAATTTTTTTAAATTTTCTACTTTAAGAATTGCCATTTTACATACCACTTTCTATTTCTTTTTTAGAGTATGTCTTTTTGAATAATTTATTTATATTAGTCCATAAAAAACTTCTTTCCCCTAAAAGACCTTCGGGTTGAAATCTCATGGTAAATACCAATAAGGCACCATAGATTAACATCCTATAATTCATTGCGAATCTAAATACCTCCGGGGCAAGACCGAGAACTATTGCCCCCATTATAGGACCCCTGATAGTACCCGAACCTCCCACCATGGCCATAGATAAAATGGTGATAGAAGTTACAAAAGCAAAATCCACTGACGAAATAAAAGTCATATAATGAGCATAAACACATCCGGCTATTCCGGCAATAGCTGTACCTAAGATAAAAGCTACTACTTTAAATTTTTTAATATCTATTCCTATTGATTCAGCTGCTCCCTCATTATTCCTTATCCCTCCCATGGCCAAACCAAACCAGGATTTTTCTAATTTCCGTAAAAAAAGAATAATCGAAATAATTAAAAAAATTACTAAAAATAAATAGCCTAAATAAGTTATTTTCATTCCAAAAATATAAGCTGGGGGAACAGATAGACCTAGAGATGCGCCAAAAAAGGGAATATATTGAAAGATAGCCACTACCACAAAATTAGTTCCTATGGTAGTAATGGCTAAAAAATCATCTCTTACTCTTAGACTGGCAAGACCTAAAAGCGCCCCAATAAAACCTGCTATTAGGCCAGATAAGGGAAGAGAAAACAAGAAAGGTACACCATATCTTCCAGTAAGTATAGCTGAAGTATAAGCACCTATACCAAAGAAGGCAGCATGACCTAAGGTAGGCTGCCCTATATAACCGGTAATAATATTTACACTTAGTGCCAACATGGTAAAAATGCCTATATTAATAGCCACAACAACTTCATACATATTTACTTAACCTATCTTTAAATATTTTTTCTTACAAATAAACCTTGCGGCTTAATTAACAACATAATAATTACAACAATAAAGGCTATAGAATCTCTGGGAAGGAAAAACCCGATGTATCCTCCTACTAAGGTTTCAATTAATCCTATTAACATAGCTGCGACTACCGCTCCCACAGGATTACCCAAGCCTCCTAAAACAATTATAGCTAACATTTTATAGGCCGGAACATCGCCCATTGTAGGGGAAATAAAATTATACATTATACCTATCATAATCCCTGCGGCTGCCGCAAAACTATACCCCAAAAAAAAGTTAAAAGCAACAACAACATTTACGTTAATTCCCATAGCTTTAGCTATTTCTAAATCCTGAGCTGTAGCCCTCCAGGCCAATCCAATTTTAGTTTTAGTTATTAAATACCATAGTATAAACAGAAGAATAGCAGTAGTTAAAAGAACTAATATCCATACACCCATAATAGTAAGATTTTCTGTTCTAATTCCAGAAAAAGGCAGTTTTAAATCTGCTGGAAAAGCTTTTATCTGAGGACCCGCCCATAGTCTTATAAAATCCCCCAAAAAAATAAATAAACCTATACTGGTAATAAGAGATATTAACGGGGATTTGCCTAATAAAGGAAGATATAAAAACTTCTGTACAAAAATACCCCAAACACCCATACCTACCATTCCTATTAGAAAAGAAAGTAGTAAATTTCCAGTTGCCACATAAGAAAAAAGACCAACATATGCTCCTAAAGCATATGCTCCGGCACAAGCAATGTCTAAAATCCTAAGAATGCTATATATTAGTGTGGCACCCATTGCGGTTAGGGAATATACACTGCCAACTACTATTCCGTTAATTATTTGTTGGAGCAACATAATATTTCTTTTTTCCTTCCTTTACTATGAATATCCCGAGGAAATGAAGATAAAAATAAATAAATTAGTAATGCTATTACAAAAATTGGAATTATCCGTAAGATTCTATTATCTATTAATAATGAACCTTACGGATAATTCCTTAATTTTCAGTTATTTAATAAATTTTATTGTCTTCAACTTAGTATCAATGTTATAACTTTTTATTTTGTTTTTAGAAGGTTGGGGGAGCAACAACTTCCGGATCAGTAATTTCCGAAAAATAATGGAATTCTCCATTTACGACCTTTTGAACCTGTACGGTTTTGGTTACTTCTCCTAATTCATTATAGCCCTTGATAATCCCGGTCACTGCAGGAAAATCTTTAACTTTATAAATTCCTTGTTGTATTTCCTGTGGTGAAGTACCATAATTTTTCATAACATACCCAAGAACCGTAAAGGCATCAAATACTGATGCTCCAACCATATCGGGAGCATAACCGTATTCCGCAGTAAATGCTTTTATGAAATTCTGTACTTCCGCTCTTTCACTATCCCTATTAAGATTAGTGGTAATAACTAATCCATCCGCTTTTTCGCCAGCTACCTTTAAGAACTGCATGGTAGAGTCCACACCTTCAGTGCCCAGCTTTTGGCAGTTTAAACCAATTGCATCTGCCTGGAGAATAATCTGCGCTCCTTCTCCTGCGTAAGCAACCATAAATAATATGTCGGGATTTTCTTGTTTTATTTTAGTAAGAACGGGAGTAAACTCTCTTTCTCCTATAGAAAAGGAATCTACTGATAAAATTTTAACACCTTTCTTTTCTGCATTCTCAACAAATGACTCAGCTAACACGGTCCCAAAGTCATTATCTACATGAACCACAGATACAGTTTTAGCACCCAAAAGTTTTACTGCAACTTCAGCTGCTGCTCTTCCTTGAACAGTTCCCACAAAAGACTGTCGAAAAACATAATCTCCAGCTCTAGTTATATCGGGATGAACTCCATATGCTGAAATCATAGGAATCTTTGCGTTTTGATAAGTCTCAGCGGATGCTCTGGTGGTATGGCTATAAGAGCCACTAACTACGGCAACTACTCCGTCTTTAGTAATAAGCTTCTGAGCAATAATTACCGCTTGAGGTGGAGAGAAAGCATCATCGTAATAAACTAATTCGACTGGAACTCCGTTTATTCCCCCTCCTTCATTCAGCAATTTTACCGCTAATTGCGCTGCCTGCAGACAACTTTCTCCATCAGCAGCAGCAGGGCCAGTTATGGGAGCAAAAAATCCTAATTTAATAGGTTTTTCAGCACCACACACTACTAAAAAACTCGATACCAAGAAAATAACCGTTACAAGTCCCATCAAACCAATCTTCTTAAAATTAAACATAAAAGAACCTCCTTAAAATTTTAATATTATAAATAATTATCAAGTATCAGCATTCATCTTCTGTAATATTTTTTAATATTATTTACTATACTAAATTTATTGCGTCAAAAAAACGTCCATTTTTAATTTTACATTGAAAAAATTCTAATAACCTGATTGAATTAAGTTAATTTCGAAAGGAAAATATTTATATACTATTTTAAATCATTTTTAAAAATTTCAACTAAAATATTTTTTTCATAAGCTTCATTTAAGGTAGTCAACTTCCCTATAGCCTGCTCAAAATACTCTTTAACATCTAAGATTAAATATTTTTCAAAAACTTTTCTTAATAATTTATTAAATTTCATTTCTCTTTTTATTTCGGCTTTAATCCTATAGACTAACCCAAGTTCATAAGGACTTTTAATTTTCTGGGAAAATTTATCTGCTGACTTCAGTAGATTATAAGCTTTTAAATATTTACCTTCTTTAATATATATTAAAGATAGATATCCATTTGACATAGATCGACCCCAAAATGAGTTAAATTTAGCATATAGAAAAATCGCTTCTTCAAAATAATCTTTTGCCTTATTATAATTACCCATATCAAAATAAGCCTTTCCCATTTTAGTATAAATTAGAGCTAAACTTTTATTTAAATTTTTGTTTTTGCAAATTGCTACAGCCTTTTTATAATAAAATAAAGAGTCTGAAGGCTTCATATTGCACCTTTTTATATCTCCAAGATAACTATAGGCCCCAGCAATATTTAATAAATATTTAATTTTACCATGGCTTAACTGTTGAAGTATTTCAATTGATCTATTCAAATATTTTTTGGCTTCTTCATAGTCGGCAATCATAATTTTATTCAATCCCTTTAGCCTCAGGAAAAATGCTGCTTCATCTTGGTAGTGATGTTCATTTGCTATTAATAAGCCCTTTTCTATATATTTTTTCATTAATTCACAATTATGTACTTGGATGCAATAATAAATTATTTGTCTAAAGCCTTTTAAAATATATTTGTAATCATTAATTATCTCGGCATTTCTTATCATACTATAAATGCATTCTATGCCTTTATCATAAAAACCTTCTCTAATGTAATATCTTCCTACTGTATGGTAATAATAAACTTTAAATCTGAGAATATCTTTGACTGAACCATATTTTTTCTCGCCTATTTTAAGCAATTTATTAATTTTTCCAAAGTATTTTGTAATTTCTCTTTTTTTAAAAAATACCTCTTGGCTCATTTCTATCTTTATTTTATTTATTGTTGGAAACAATTCATGTGTGAAATCGAGATAAAATTCCATATATTTAATACTATATTTTAAAGCAAGTACAATATTCCCTGCATTTTCAAAATGATAAATCAAAGAAGAATATATTTGAATGTCAATATTTTTTTTATTTTTTAGAGAATCTTTTATAATTAAACCTATTCTATTATGTAATACTTTTCTTTTTATTAACGGTTGTTTTAAATAAACAAATTCTCTTAATTTTTGATGTGTAAATTTAAAAATAACCCCTTGGGGAGAATCTATTTCTTTTATAAGAAATTTATTTTCTAAATCTTCTATCACGTTTACTATTTTAAGTTCTTGCTCTCCGGTTATTTTATTAAGTAATTTTAAATTAACTCCGTCAAAGAAAAGCGAAATGATATTTAAAATATTTTTTTCTTTTTCTGATATATTAAAAAATCTACTTTCAAGAATATCTTGTATTTTATGAGTAAAAATTGTCCCAATTTCTTTATTATTTTTTATCGCTTCTATAACTTCAACTATAAAAAGGGGGAGACCTTCAGTTTCACGAAAGAATGTAGAAAGAATTTTATCTGATAATTTGTAATTTGGCAAAGCATTTCTTATAAAGGATATTGTATCATTTTCATTAAACCTTTCTATCGATATTTTCAAAAGTTTATTGTATCTGAGCATTAAAGATAAAAAATTAATAATTTTTTTTTCTTCTTCATTTCTGCAGGTAAATAAAAAAAATATATTATTTTTATCATAATAAAGCAAAACATGCGCTAACAAAGATAAGCTTTTTAGATCCATCCAGTGTATATCCTCAAAAATTAAAATAACCTTGTTTTGCATGGATACTTTATTTAATATTTTAATAATCTCTTCTTCCATTTTTTGATGTTTAAAATAATCTGAATTTTTTATTGATTTGAAATTAAAAGACAAATCTTCTTTATTATTAGAAAAAATTGGAAATAAATTTAATATAATAGAACTTTTTGGAAATTTTATCGTATCTAAAACATTGCTTGGCATCATAGAGAATATATTGTTCCAGGATTTTAGAATATAGTTCTCTTCTGTCTGATAACAATTTGCTTTAAATGTACTTATCTCGTCTTCTTTAATCAAATTAAAAAATTCTTGTACTAACCTGGTCTTGCCTACTCCGGCTTCCCCAAAAATAATTATTGATCTAAAATTTTTATTATTAATAAAATTTTTATATTCTGAAAAAATAAAACTTGATTCCTTTTCTCTTCCATAAAAATATTTTTTATAGAACGCTGATTCCCGCTTTCTGTCAATGTTTCTTAATTTTAAAACTCTATTAATTAATATTTTTGTATTGATGTCTGGTTTAATATTTAATTCCTTTTTTAATAAATTTGATAACTCATTATAAACTTTTACTGCCTTAGTATAATCACCTTTATTTAAATATGTTTTAATTAATAATCTATACGCGTTTTCATCAAATTCGTCGGCCTTTATAATTAGCTTAGCGTAATATTCTACATCGTTATATAATTTCTTTTTTAAATTTTTATTTAATTGAAAATGCAATTTTCTAATATATAATTCATGATAATATCGCTTTCTTTCTAACATCCATTCTTCAAATACCTCTGCTTGTTTTACAGAAAAACCCTTTAAAAATTCTCCAACATAAGTGTTTACTTCCTCGGCATTATCTTGAAGAAAAATATCTAAATCCAATTTAATTTCAAGTTTTGGATTTAATGCTAAAAAAGTTCTTTTAGGTGAAATAAATATGTCTTTTTTGAATAATTTAGAAATATTATATATTGCATTTCTTAAATTTTTCTTAGCATATTTCTCATTGCAATTTTCCCATAATAAATCTGCTAATTCATCTCGAGTTGCTTTCTTATTAATAACCATATAATAAAATAGGGCTTCTAATTTTGTATAGGGAAATAAAATTCTGTTGTCGCTATCTCCCATTACTACAGGGATACCGAATACTCTAACTTTTATAGACATAAATTTACCTTCTTATTAATTTGATATCACCTAAGTAACTAAAATTTCGTAAAATATACTTGAATTATCTATCTCTTCGATTTTCAAATCAATATTCAATTCAGAAGTTAAGGAAGTAAATTGCGTTGGCCTAATTGTGGTGGCTTTAAATCCATCTTTAGTGACAATTATCCCGTTACAAGTTGCAGTCAAATCAATTTCACCAATTAGTCCTGCTTTAGACTGAAGAATGAACCATTTTAGGCGCTCTTCCCAAAATTTATTTGAATAAGTCGAGAATAACACCAATCCCCCTTTTTTGGTTACCCGAACAGCTTCTTTAACTAAATCTTTCTTGTCTACATTAAAAGCAGAAATTCCATTTTGAATACAGAGAACCATATCAAAAAAATCATTTGGAAATTCAAGATTAATGGCATTCATCTGGAATAACTGGTAATTTGAATTTCCTTTTAGCATTTTTTTTGCCAATTCTAAACTAGACTTTGATATATCAATACCGATTGCTTTTTTTGCTTTCTTGCAAAGCTTTTGAAGCACTCTTCCGTAACCACATCCCAATTCTAAGACAATATCCGAAGGTTTAATTTTATCCAAAACATATTGAATTTCAGCATTTAAATACTGCTTTACCCGAAGAGGAGCAATTTGGTAACATTGCTTTAATTGTTCTGCCGAAAGTTTGTCTGAATAATAACTCTTATTTTTCATACCGCAACTCCCCACTTTTGCTGCAGTTATCTTTATATGTTATTCCTGCTGCATCCCCACTGTTACAAGGATAAACTCCAGCAGGAACTCAACCCTTATTTGCATCAAAGACCATTCCCTGATGTATTCAAAAATTGACCCGGGGCTTTATTTATAAATCATATCAAATAATTTATCTGCTGTATCCTGGTCTAAATCCTTGAGAATTTTATATTCGTCCAGGGCAGCATTTTTATCCTCCTGAACCAAATAAATCATTCCCAGACTATAGTGGGCAAAAGTATAATCTGGCTGAATACGAATAACCTGCTTAAAGACCTCGATGGCTTTTTCGTAATCCTTCAATTGAGTGTACACCCATCCCAGTCCATAATGAGAATCTACATCTTTCGGATCTTGTTTAACCGCCTCTTTAAAAGCATCAACGGCTTCCTGATATTTTCCCAATTCTCCATAAGCCCAGCCCAGGTTATAATAAATATTAGTGTAATCCGGATTAATCCGAATAACTTCCCGGTAAGCTTCTACAGTTTTCTCATAATTTCCTTTTTCATTAAGAAGCCAACCTAAATAGAAAAAAGCATCAGTATATTGGGGATTCTTTTGGGTTGCCTTCTTAAAGCTTTCAATAGCAGCGTCCTCATAATTTTCCATTTTTCGGAAAAGCATGCCCATGGTGAAGTAAATCGTATCAGCAGAATCTGGTAGGAAATCTGCAGCCTTTCCCAGATTTTCGATAGCTTCCGGATATTTTTCTAACTCTTTATAATTCATTCCTAAATGGTAAAATGCTTTACCGTAATCCGGTTTGAGTTGAACAGCTTTTTTCAAATTATCAATTGATTTCTGATATTCCCCGATTTCTTCATAGGTAATTCCCAAACCATAATAAGCCTGAGCATCATTAGGGGCAAGTAGTAAAGCCTGTTGGAAAGCTGCAATAGATTCATTATATCTTTCTAATTCATTATATGCCAATCCCAGGCCATAGTGAGCGCTGGCAAAATCCGGTTTACTACGAATGGCCTGTTTAAAGGCTTCTAATGCATCTTTATTTTTTTGAAACTCCAGATAAGAAAGTCCCAATTCGTAATACGCTGAACTGTAATCAGGTCTTAAGTTAATAGCATTTTTATAGTAGGTTATTGCTTTTTCAAATTGATGGGTAATTCTAAATATTTTTCCCATCTGGTAATGAGCTTCTACATAATTTGGATCTATTTCGATAATTTGTTGAAAACAAGCAAGTGCTTCCTCGTATTGTTTTTCATTCTCTAATAAATCAACGCCCTGAAAATACCATTTTTCTGTTGATTTATCCTGACAAAAACTGACTGTGATAAACGAAGTTGTAAACATAATAATTAAGATCAAAGAAATAATGAGTATATTCGGATTCCTCATCCCTTACCTCCTGATTATATTTCCCGTTATTTCATGTAGAGCAGATTACCGATAAACGGTATATTTTTAATGGACAATCCTTACGGCATTTTATTTATTATAATACATTTTAACATATTATAATCATTTCTATCATACAAAATGGCAATTTACAATAATTAAATAAATTATTCATTGTTTCATTATCAATAAGATTGTCAAAAAAACGTTCCCCTCGACATGTTAAATATAATATTACATTATGAAGTCTCTTCCCCTAAATAAAAACACTTTAAGAAATTGTCTCATGTGTTTTTCTTCTTTTAAATTTTAGTTATTTCTTTTAATGAATTGATGACTTCGACTCCCAGCTTTGCAAGTCTTTCATAACTATAATGTCCATTGGCAATCAGCAGACAATCGCTTCCGATGTGTTTAGAAACTATATAATCATGGGCAGTGTCCCCTATCAGAAGCACATCTTGGGGATTTAAATTTAATTCAGCTATCCATTTTTTTCCTCTTTCGACTTTACTTTCGGCATAGTGATTATCCAAACCTATTATTCTGCAAAAATACTTATCAATAGTATAATATTTAATCTTTTCTATCAAGACATCTTCTTTTGAAGCAGATAAAATCGATTGGGATATTTCCATATCTCTTATTTTTTTTAACACTTCTTTTACTCCATCAAATAGCTTACACTCATTAAAACGCGTATAATACCCACTTATAAATTCAACGGTAAGCTCCTCAAATGATTCATCAGAAAAATCAAATCCAAGTTTTGCATAATAATCTATCACCGGGAAATCAAAAATCTTCCTGTATTTTTTTGAATCTATCCCTGGCATGTTGCGTTTCTTTAACATCTTGTTCATGATTTCCACCATCAACCAGACGTCATCCACCAGGGTTCCGTTCCAATCCCAGATGATATGCTTATAATTATTGATTTTTTTTATCATTCATTGCCTCACTTAATAGATAGTAGAATTATTATAACTATCAAATTCTTTATAGGCAAATTTATAAATCAAGCTCTACACTATATTTAAGTCATTATCTAAGAAAGAAAAGAGTATCCCTTTCTTTCTTAGAGTATCCGCTGGGGTTTTCTCTAACAATTAAATAGCAAAAGACAGTAAAAGCTTCTTCGATAAGATTTTTTGAAAAATTAATAGAACTGTAAATTATATTCTATATTTTATCTATCCATTTAAAAAAATAACCATAAGAGCAAAAATATTTGATTTCATCACACAGTTATCACAATTCACCTGCATAATTAAAAAAATTCTATTTTAATGAAAAGAGGTTATTGATATGAAAAAGAATATTGTTATGCTTACCATTATCATATTATTCTGTAGTATGGGAGTATCATATGCTTATGAATCCCATTTCGGTCCTGCAGGTGTCGTCTATTACGATACAGATAAAGCATATGAGGGATATACGCTTTTTGCAACCCGGGGGAAAAGCTATCTCATTGATATGGAAGGTCATCTTATCAACACATGGCCAATTGGAACTAATCCGCGTTTTTTAAATAACGGAAATTTACTGGATGCCTCAAAAGACGATCCTTCAGGCTATGAAGGTTTTATAGAAATGGATTGGGAGGGAAATATTATTTGGGAATACCAGGAGACCCGGGAAGGTTATTTCCCTCACCATGATTTTATCCGTATTTATAATAAAGCCCTAAATGAAACAACGACACTCTATATTGCAAATCGTGATTTGACACATGAACAATGTATTGAAGCCGGATGTGACCCCGAAAACGGACCATATCATGATGCTCAAATGGATACCATCATAGAAGTCGACATGCAAGGCAATATTATATGGGAATGGTGGTTTTTCGATCATTTGATTCAGGATAGTGTTCCGGATAAAGATAATTACGTAGGCAATAAAACGATTTCTGATTATCCGGGAAAACTTAATATTAATCTTCCGGGCCGTCCGGTTAAAAAAGACTGGCTGCATATCAATTCATTGGATTATAATTCTAAAACAGGACATATTGCATTAAATAGTGTACAGGGAGAAATTTATATCATTGACCATGATGATACATTTGAAGCAAACCAGCTTGAAAAAAGTATTTCCATGGCAACAGATGATGCCGGTGATTTTCTCTACCGGTTCGGAGATCCGGCAAGATACGAACAGGGAAATGCACCATCCATATCAGAAGACTGGACAAAATCAACGGCCGGACAAAAACAAATAGGAGGCAGTCATGATGTTCAATTTATCGATGAAGGACTCCCCGGAGCAGGTAATCTGCTTGTATTTAATAATGGTCAATATCTTTTTGAACGCACACCTCAATCTTATGTTATGGAAATTAATCCCTTCCTTTCCAAAAATGGTATGAGCGATAAATATGTCAATCCACCGGATGCCGGTTATGAAAAATTGACATTTGATAAAGACACCCATAAAGAGGCACGTGATTTATCCAGCCAGGTCACATGGATGTATTATTCCAAAAGCAATCAAAGTTTTTTCAGTCATATTGGTTCAGGTGCGCAAAGATTGAAAAACGGGAATACATTGGTATGTGCCATGACTGAAGGACATATTTTTGAAGTGAATTCAGAAGGAGATGTGGTATGGGAATTTATTAATCCTATAGGAGAAGAAGGGTCACAAGAAATCATTAAAGATGAACTGCCCATGACACGGGCTATATTCCGCGCCTATCGATACAGTTCAGACCATCCGGCACTGACAGGACAAAAACTTACTCCCTTAGGATCATTAACAGAAATTGAAATAGACACCAGTAAAGCGAAAAAAAATGAAATCGAAAAGAGCATAAAACAATCATCTATTCAACCTGAAGGCTTTGTTAATATACCTGGCGGAAGTTTTGAGATGGGGGATCATTTTAATTTGAGCCAGGGTGACCACGGAGACAGCAATTCAGATGAACTGCCCCTACATACCATCAAATTGGATTCATTTTCTATGAGTGCGTATGAGATTAGCAATGACCAATTCTGCATTTTTCTAAATTCTGCAATAAAAAAAGGTAGTATTACTGTAAAAAACGGAGTAGTTTTTGATAAGGAAAGCGATAAAAAGCTTTTTCTGACCAACCAGGCCAGTGAGTATAATTCTATTACCTACAAAAATCAGGAATTTGAAGTCAATGATTTCAGAGGAGAACATCCGGTAGTCTGTGTCATGTGGGAAGGGGCGGCAGATTATTGCAATTATTTAAGTGAACAGGCAGGACTACCACCACTTTATAACCTGAAAGACGGCACTTGTGATGTTGACCAAAACGGATTTCGCCTACCTACAGAAGCAGAATGGGAATATGCAGCCTATGGTGGCGATAAACATGGTTACAGGTTATTTCCCTGGGGAGATGATGATGACCCGCTTCGAGCCAATTGGCCTGATTCAAAAGATCCTTATGAAATCGGACAATTACCTTATACCACACCTATCGGTTTTTTTGATGGAAACCTAAAAAATAAAAATGATTATGACTGGCCCGGTTCAATGGACACTTTTCAATCGCATGATGGTTCTAATGAATACGGATTATTTGATATGTCCGGAAATGTATGGGAATGGTGTCACGATTGGTACAACAGGGATTATTATAAAAACAGCCCATCAGAAAATCCGGCCGGACCTGAAACCGGCAGCCGTATGCCTGACGGACAAAGCTGGCATACACTGCGTGGTGGAAACTGGTATAACGGTGAATGGGGACATTCCCGAGCTTCCAACCGCAATCCCTCTTACTACAGAGGACCTCAGGATCCGAATCATCCCTATTATCATATAGGATTCCGTCCTGTATTTATAGAAAATAATACTATGAAAAAAACTGAAAAAGTACAAATAAACAAGGAGGAGCAAAAAAAGGAACAACCCCGTAAACAGGAAAACAGAACACCTCAAGTCAAAGATGAAAATCAACTGAAAAAGCAAGATAACGGATTATCCGAAGATGGCAAATCTGAAAAAATGCAGGGCGAAAAACAAAACCAGTCGATAACTCAGGAAAACAGAAAAGGTCAAAAAAAGAATCAACCGGATAAAATAGAAAATCAAGGTAATCAGGAGCGTAAAAAATCATCTTATTCCGTTCAATCTGAAACCGGGCTTCTTCTAAATACTGAGTCAGCAAGCCTTGGATATACCCTTTTTGCTCCCAAACATTTTACGGACACCTATCTCATGGATAATGAAGGAATCATTGTAAAAACATGGGAAAGCAATTATGAACCGGGACAATCGGTTTATTTATTGGAAAACGGACACCTGCTCAGAGCATGTTTTGTAAAAGGCGGCAGCAAGGTCTTTGGAGGCGGCGGTGACGGTGGTTGTGTGGAAGAATATGATGAAAATGGTAAACTGATTTGGGGATTTGATTATAATAATGAAGAACACTTCTCACATCACGATATCGAACCTTTACCAAATGGCAATATTTTAATGATAGTGTGGGATTGTATGAACGAACAGGAAGCGTTAGAGGCAGGAAGAAAACCTGAAATGTTGCCCGATAAAGCCTTATGGCCGGATAGCGTAATAGAAGTAAATCCGGTATATCCCGATGGTGGTGAAATTGTCTGGGAATGGCATGTCCGTGACCATCTGATTCAGGATTATGATGCCTCAAGAGAAAACTTTGGCAATGTAAAAACTCATCCCAAATTAATTGATATTAATTATTGGGCCGAAACAGGAAGTCCGGCACATGCCAACTGGAATCATATGAATTCCATTGATTACAACAAAGAAATGGACCAAATTATGCTTAGTGTACGCGGTTTTTCCGAATTGTGGGTTATTGACCACAAGTACCACTACCAAAGAAGCTGCTACGGGAAGCGGCGGCAAATTTGGAAAAGGTGGAGACTTAATTTATCGATGGGGAAACCCGAATGCCTACCAGGCAGGTGACATTAATGATCAGCAATTATTTCAACAACATGATACCCAGTGGATTGAAAACGGTCTTCCCGGTGAAGAAAATATTCTGATATTCAATAATGGTCCAAGCCGTCCTGATGGCAATTATTCAACCATTGAAGAAATTGTCCCGGAAATGAACTTAGATGGCAGTTACAAGATGTCAAATGGTATTTTTGGTCCGAAAGAAACGGTATGGACCTATCAAGCAGAACCAAAAGAAAGTTTCTACTCCGGTGAAATATCCGGTGCCCAGAGACTTCCTAATGGCAACACACTAATTTGCAGTGGAATAAACGGCATTTTCTTTGAAGTAAATCCCGAAGGTAAAACGGTTTGGAAATATACAAATCCTGTTACTGACCAATTGGGGGAACCTATCACACTGGATGACCGGGGGCACCCAATGAATGCCGTCTTTAAAGTACATCGCTACGAAAAGGACTATGCGGGAATTAATGCCTTGGAACTTGAATCCGGCCGGCAACTCCCTAAGGCAACACCGGGAACACAGGAAAGTACTGAGGAAAAATTAAAAAAAGAAGAAAATAGTCGAGAACAAAAATCCCAACAGAATCGAAATGATAACCAAAAAAGTCCTAAGCAGGGTAAAAATGAATCCGGAGAAAATTTAAGACAAAATCCAAAAAACTCTGAAAGATATATCAATCATGAAGACGGTACAGTAACTGATACGCAAACAGGGCTGATGTGGCAGGAAAAAGAAGTGTACGATATAAGCCTGGAACAGGCAGAACAAGCAGCCGTCAATCTATCGCTGGCAGGTTACAATGATTGGCGTATACCAACAGTGACGGAACTTTTATCTGTTGTAAATGATAATTTAAATAAACCTCCTTTTGAAAGCATTCTGGGAACCTCAAAATCAGAATATTTCTGGAGCGCTGAGCACGTATCAGGAGATAGCCGCAAGACATGGGTATTGAATGCCGGAGGAGGAATTGGAGATAAAAATCCCGAAGAAAGTCATGCATCCGGCGGAGATAAAATATATTCCCTGAAATGTGTCAGAGGAAATTTACATGTTCCGGATACAAGATTTATAGAAAATGGAGACGGCACGGTAACCGATAATTTTACAGGACTGATGTGGCTGCAGAAATCTTCCGGAGAAATGGATTTACAAAATGCACAAACTTATGCTAAATCCCTTTCCCTTGCAGGATATGACGACTGGCGTCTCCCTGATATGACAGAACTTGCCATGTTGTGCGATCGCAACCAAACAAATCCTGCGCTTAATCGTATAGTTTTTTCTTCTATTTTTCCAGGTAAATATTGGACTGCTTCAGCACTAGCAGGACAAATGGATAAACAGTGGTTTGTAGATTTATCAAAAGGAATGTCCGGTTATGAAAGCCCAAATTCCGGACTTTACGTCCCTTGCGTACGTTCTAAATAATATAGTTGAGGAAGATTTAATGAAAAAAATATTTTATAGTTTGATTTTATTGTTTCTAATTCTCCCGGGATGTTTTATTCATTCCGGGAGCTTGTACCAGGCTTTTGCCTTTAATGAAAAGGAATTTGACGGGCACATTATATTAGGCCGCCCGACTAATACAGAAATAACCGCACGTATCATTGCGTCAAATCCAACGAGTGTCTTCCTGGAATATGGTAAGGAATCCGATCACTACACCCATAAAACCGAACAATTTTTAGCAAGTCGGGAAGAACCGGCAAACATCATAATAGATGAACTGGATGAAGGATGCAAATATTATTATCGATTATGTTTTGCAGTTAATAATTTAAATGAAATGGCTTGTACCGAAGCATATTCCTTTACCACTGCACGGGGTAAGGGGAAATCCTTCACTTTTGTCATACAGTCCGATTCCCATCTTTTAAACAAAGCAGATAAAGGTATTTATCAAAAAGTCATGGAAAACATTGCAGCAGTACAACCGGATTTTTTCTTTGATTTAGGTGATACCTTTTTAAATGATAAGGACATGAATGCTTCTTTTGACACCATTAATGATATAACCTATGAACAGGTTCCTTTTTTTAGCACAGCAGCAAAATACTCTCCTCTTTTTCTGGTTATTGGTAATCACGAAGGTGAATATGGTTATCTTTTGGATGGAACAGCGAAAAATATGCCTGTTTATGCCGCACTTTCCCGCAAACAATATTTCTCCAATCCCGTCCCCAATGATTTTTACAGCGGGAATTCTGCAAACGAAGATTTCATCGGACAGCCGGACAATCCGGATACCGGTATTGTTTATTCATATACTATCAGTGAATCCGGCGAATTCGATGTTTTAAAAAGTACGGATGACCATGCCGCCTTTGCGGCCTATTCTAACTACGACTCCGTAAAAAATAAAAAGCAGGGGCAACAAAAGAAACAAGATGAACGGGAAAATAAAAATACAAAGAAGAAAAATAATAAAGAATCCAAAGAAGTGCAAGTAGAATTATCAGAAGACGTCTATGGTAAAACATTTTTAGGCAGACCTACAGACAGAAGCATCAGTATCAGCACTGCTTTTAAAAGAGAAACACAATATTATTATCAATACGGAACCACTATTGATAATCTGAATAAAAAAACCATGGTAAAAACAGCGTCTCCCGGAACTGTGCAGGCAGAAACTATCACTTTCCTACAGTCCGGAACTAAATATTATTATCAACTATGTCAGAAAAACAACGAAAAAGAAAAATATAATCTATCAAAAGTGTTTAGCTTTCACACACAATGCCCTCCGGGCTCGGAATATACTTTTTTGGTTGAAGCTGATCCACACCTGGATGAAAATTCTGATGGTAATATTTATGAATCCATCCTCTCCGGTATGTTAAAACAGGAAGCAGATTTTATCATTGATTTAGGCGATTCCTCTATGGCAGAAAAACTGGCTTCAAATCAGGAAGAAATTGTAGAAAGAAATATATTGCTGCGCTCATGTTGGGATAATATCGCCCATTCAATCCCCTTTTTCATGATAATGGGAAATCATGACGGTGAAGTCGGGTGGAACAATAAGGGTACCAATCCTATTGCTGATTTGGCCGCATCCTCACGGAGAACCTATTTCCCAAATCCTACCTCCGACACATTTTACTTCGGATTAAATGATACAACTTATGCCTGGGAATGGGGTGACGCCTTATTTATCGCATTGGATCCTTTTTCTTTTACTGATAAAAAACCTCAATTTGCAAATTGGCAATGGACATTAGGAAAAGAACAATATGATTGGTTGAAAAATACCCTGGAACAGAGTAATGCGAAATACAAATTTGTATTTATTCATCATCTGGTGGGTGGTGTAGATGAATTTGCTCGAGGTGGCGCTGAAGCAGCTTCCCTATTCGAATGGGGAGGGAATGACTTGAAAGGAATTTACTCTTTCGATAAAATGCGCTCTGGATGGGAGATGCCTATTCACCAAGTGCTAAAAGAAAATGGCGTGGACATCGTCTTTCACGGTCATGACCATTTTTATGCCCGAGAGGAGTTGGATGGCATTATCTATCAATTGGTACCTCAACCATCCTCAAAAGAAAAAAAACAAAATAACACAGTTCTCGCAGAGGAATACGGCTATAAGGATGGCATATTTTTATCGTCTCCCGGATTTTTACGGATCACCGTAAGACCAGACTTTGCTAAAATTGATTATCTACAGGGAACAAAAGGCGAAATTGCTGATTCGTACCGTATTGAATAGTTATCACTGAAAATAACCCGGGATTATGTTAAAATATTTTTATATCGTATAAGTGGGGAGAGTATTTTGTCAGATAAAATTTTATATGCCGATGATGAAAAAAATTATTGCAGAATGATAAAAATGTTTTTGGAAAGTGAAGATTATAGTGTAATCACTGCCAGTGATGGTATGCAGGTTTTGGAATTATTTAATTTGCATAAAGACATTAAACTCATTATTTTAGATGTCATGATGCCAAAACTTGACGGTTGGAAAACATGCAGAGAAATACGAAAAAAATCTGATATGCCCATACTCATGCTTACCGCCCTGGACAATGCAGACAACGAAGTATTTGGAATGGAAAATGGCGCTGATGATTATATTGCAAAACCATTTACCCATAAAATATTGATTGCCAGAATTAAGGCTTTATTGAGACGCTCCCATAAAAACAAGCTAAATCGATTTAAAGACGAGGGAATGGCATTTGATGAAACAGCAAATTCCATTTATATGAATGGGAATATTATTTCTTTAACCCCAAAAGAGTATGAATTATTAAAATGTCTGGTGCTCAACAAAAACCTTGTTTTATCCCGGAATAAACTGTTAGACAAGGTCTGGGGTTATGATTATTTTGGTGACCCCCGAACCGTCGACACGCATATAAAAAGCCTGCGGGCAAAACTTGGACCGGCAGGCTCTCAGATATTCACCCTCAGAAACAAAGGTTATTGCTACAAAGGGGTACAAAATTGAAATCAATAAAACTAAAATTAATGTTTACAGTAACCGTACTTTTGATTCTATTTATTGGAGCCTTGCTACTTGCCAATTCTTTTTTTCTGGAAAGCTATTACATATATCAAACGCACGGATCTTTTGAAAAAGCTTTTAGAACAGTGTTAGAATTAAAAAATGGCCGTTCCGAAGATTTACTTGTCCTTTTCCGGGAACTTAGTTCAAAAAATGGCTATAAATATCTATTGGTCAATCATGATTATCAAATTCGGCTTTCTTCTACCCCTGAATTTACCATGAATAATAAATCAGAATTACCTAAATTTCAAAGAGAATATTTGGATAAAAACAGGCATGAGTTGGATAAGGGAAATATTCTGTATAAAGCATTGAATCATCCCAATAAAGAACAGAATATTGTTCAACTAACCGCTAAACTTAATAAAAATCAATACCTGCTTATCACCCAACCCCTTCAGCAATTAAGTGATAATGCTCAAATAGCCAATCACTTCTTCCTGATCATCGGAGGCATCATGTTAGTGCTTTCCATGCTTGCTGCCTTTTTTATATCGCGAACCATGGTGCGCCCCATACTGAATATCACCAGTATTGCCAAAAAAATAGCTGAATTAGATTTTTCACATAAGTATACCGGAAAATCAAAAGATGAAGTGGGCATGCTCGGTAAAAGCATTAATTCAATTTCCGAAAAATTGGATTCTACGATTAGTCATCTCAAACAAACCAATGAACAACTTCAAGAAGAAATGCAACTGCAAAGGCGTTTTCTAGCCAGCGTGTCTCACGAATTTAAAACACCGGTGGGATTAATACGTGGTTATAGCGAATCATTAAATTTGGGAATAGCAAAAACAACCAAAGAAAAAAGGGAAATTACAGATATTATCATTAAAGAATCAGACCGCTTAAATCGTCTAGTCAATGATGTCATCATGCTTATGCGAATGGATTCCGGAGCTTTTCAAATAAAAATGCATCATTTTGACTTAGCACCAGTTTTACAGGAAACTGCTGAATATTTTTCACAATCTGCTAAAGAAAATCAGGTATCCATTTTACTGGATATTCCCTTTTCTTTGCCCACAATGGGCGATAAAGAAAGAATCATGCAAATATTGGAAAATCTCTTATCAAATAGTTTACGTCATACTAATAAAAATGAAAAAATTCACCTTAAGGCTATAAAAGAGAATGGGGCAATCCGCATAGAAGTGATAAATACGGGGCCTCAGATTCCGAACAGCCATATCTTCCATCTTTTTGAACCTTTTTATCGAGTTGAAGATTCCAGGTCTAGAAAAAAAGGAGGCAGCGGTCTTGGTCTTTCCATTGTTAAGGGAATCGTGCTCGCCCACCGGGGGAACTATGGCGTTAAAAATACTAAAACCGGAGTGATGTTCTGGTTTTCTATTCCTTCAAGTAAAAAAAAGGATGAACAAAAAACCTAAATTTTTATGCTTATTTCCGACAAGCTTTCCAATAAGGATTTTCATATTTTAATATTCAATAATTTAAACAAACATATTTATTGCATAAAATATTATTAAAAATAAAAGCAAACTTAGAATGAATTGAAATGAAAAAATTTCCTAACAATCCAAACTAAGTCTGCCTTTTCATTCAAATAAAATTCAAAGTTGATATTTTTTATTTTCAATAAATCGAAAAATATAGTAAAAATTCCTTTTAAAATGACACAAATAAAAAATATAAGCTGTCTCTAATTTATTCCTAATTTATTTCCATTTTATTCAACATGAATAACATTATTCTGTCACCAATTTAGAAGTGCAGTTTGGACAGCGTGTGGCTTTAATTGGAATACTTGTAAGACAGTAGGGACAATCTTTGGTTGTTGGTTCAGCCGGAGGGGCTTCTTCTTTTTTCTTGAGTTTATTCATATTTCGTATAACCATAAAAATAGCAAAAGCAATGACGATAAAGCTTATAATTGTATTTATGAAAACTCCGTAATTGATGGTAACGGCTCCGGCAGCCTGAGCATCAGCAAGAGAAGCATAGGGACCAGCAAGTGTCTCGCCTTGTTTCAAGACGGCAAAAAGATTAGCAAAATCAACATTTCCTAACAACAGACCAATGGGCGGCATGATAATATCAGTAACAAGTGATTTTACAATGGCACCGAATGCAGCACCAATGACGATTCCTACTGCCATATCAATCACATTCCCACGCATGGCAAATTCTTTAAATTCTTTCAACATGTCTTATACTCTCCTTTTTATCAATTATCTTTGCTTAATAGCATTTAATCTATCAAATTCCAAGCCCTCTTTTTCCGCTTCCGGTCATTCCTATAATAACAGCATGCGTGGTGAAGTCTTTAGATTTGTAAAGAAAAAGGTTATCTGTTGTTTCAAGTGTATTAGGATCAACTTCTTTTCTGAAATAAAATAACCCTAATTTTTCGGATAAAGATAGTGTCTTTTCCACAATTTATCTCCTTTCAGAAATATTTTTAAAAAATTATCAGATTTAAATTGCGGTTAAAAAAATCCTATGTTTTTACATCTTAATCACTGAAATAACAATGTAAAATTCAATCAATACAACCCGGAAATATTTCCCGATATTTTCACTGACGTATTTAGTATACTTTTCTTCTAATCAATTGAGTCACTATTCCAAGCGAAATGAGAGATATGCCAATTATTACTGTTAGGATAATACTTTGAACGGGTTCTGCCTCTACAGAACTTCTTTTTATCCAAATGCCAAAAAGAGCCCAATCAACGACAAGAGCAAAGAAGATGTCCTTTTGAGAGAATAACATGACAAGCCCGATGGCAATCCCGACTACAAGAACCGCAACTGTCCAGAAAGGTTCGCTAAATCCAAATCTATTCCAATTTATATCCACCAGTAATGCCGTTATGTTGGCTATCGTAGCAATGGTAATCCATCCAAGATATACGCTAAAAGGAAGATGAACCAGATATTTTTCAGTTTTTGAAGTATCTGCTCTGCCAATACCAAGCCGCACATAAATAGCAATTAAAGATAGTAATAATATCAGCATAATCAATACTGAAAGAGGAATCATTTCATAATGCCAGGCGAATATCCAACACATATTCATCAAGGAAGAAAGGATAAAAAGTATACCGATTTTTTCAATAAATGTCGGGCTTTGCTCATTGGTTCTGAATGCATAGACCAACTGATAGATGGCGAAAATCGCAAGGAGCAAATAGATGACTCCCCAGATTGAGAAAGTTGAACCGGCAGGTACAAACAAGTTAGGGTATTGGCCAGATAACTCACCGGTTGTTTTGTTATTCAAAGGCATGGTCATGGCAAGCGAGTTTACAATAACGGTTCCGATAAAAACGACCAAATTAAAAATTCCCAGTGATTTTCTTGATTGATATTTATTCATGATTTTCTCCCTTCCATTGACAAGTTTTTGTTAACAATTTCAAGCATACCCCAGAAAAAAACAACTTTTTTATTGGAACATGCTTTTGCTATTTTCTAAAAAGTAATCATGTAGGGTTAAATACCATTTCCGGCTGAAAAATTACATAGTTTCTGTCTACATTTTTCTCAGCGACTTACACCGGTTTACTGTCATTAGATGCTATGTAATAAACTTCCATAACTTTACTTTTATCCGATAATCTAATTATTTTGCAGTTTCATCCGACTGCATAATACCAAATACATTCCCCTGGGGGTCAGCAAAATAGGCCAACCAGCCTACTCCGGGTACCGCCATCTTTGGAACCATCATTTTCCCGCCATCTTTGGTCACTTTCTCAATACTTTCATCGATATCTGCAGTATCAATGGTATTCACCGTATTGATCCCCCCCTCATCTCTCATCTTTAAGCCACCGCCAATGCCCGGTTTTTTCTCATCCCCAGTCATAATCATTCAGTATTCCATTGGACCTGCCCATTTTTCAAATCTCCAATTAAATGATTTCTTGTAAAAACTAATGGCCTCTTCCGGTTTTTCTGCGCTAATCTCAAAATGTACAACTCGATTCATCTTAACACCTCCATTTTTTAATAAAATCCCTTTCCGATAGAAAAGGAAATCTTCTTTTAATTATAAATTAATAAGAAAGATAGAATTGGAAAATGACAGATAGTAAAGAAGATATTTTGAATCCGGTTCGATATGAAAACTTGCTTTTTGAAGAGAACAACACAATATCTTTTCGGATTTTTTCTGAAACTCCGCCATATTGCGTTAAATATATCCTGAAAGGAAAATGACATGAAATAAAACGCAGAATCAATCATATTTTCTATCTCCTTCTCATTTTCACTTGATTTAAGGATAAAAAAATAGATTTTTTTTCGAACATTCTGATTTATGTATTAAACATTATATACTAAATATGCATAATAGTAAAAAATTTTTACTATTGCAACGATAATAACCATTCTTAAGGATCTTAACTTGCTCCCTTTTTATTTTTAAAATATAATAAAAACGGATTAAAAATCTGCCAAAGAGCTTTTTCTCCCTACGGTTTTTTGCACTATATGCTATTAACCGCCCCTTCTATTCTCTTTAAACCTTCCTCAAGAAAAGAACGGGGGTAGGCAATATTA
>Ga0222702_1000068_pt1 | contig 28803 bp, 18 predicted proteins | sample AntAcemetage1504_FD_181152 | JGI IMG/M metagenome (GOLD analysis project Ga0222702, IMG submission 181152) | Saline water microbial communities from Ace Lake, Antarctica - #1504 | ecosystem: Environmental > Aquatic > Non-marine Saline and Alkaline > Saline | place: Antarctica: Ace Lake...
ATCTTATGGTCTGCAATCGGTTGCAAAAATACTCGTTCGCATTTATTAATGCGTCTGCGTTTTTTGCAACCGATGCAGCCTCATAATCTTAGCACATTTCATCCGCAATAATCGCTCAACTTAGGTAGAACTTAGCACCTTCGGCGCTAACGTTGAAAAATAAAGACGTTGAAAAGAAAAAACGTTAAAGATCGTTAAAGTCCGTTGGAACCAACCGCAAGATGCGGGGCTGCTACTTTTTTACTAAAGTTTATTGTGTGCCAGAGGCGCACCCCGATGACTATCGGGAAAATTCCGAAGCAGGAACTTTCCCTCGGTTTGACGTTGAATGCCTGAATTGACTACAGAGGCACAGAGGACACTGAGAAAAAAGTTTATGATTTGAATTCTCTGTGACCTATGTGCCTCTGTGGTTTTATTACCGGAGATGCGACTTCAGGCATAAAATTCCAAAATCAGTAAATTATATCTCGATTAAAGGGGTGATTGATATTATGTCCAGCATAACTTTTTTAGGTGCGGCAAGGAACGTAACCGGATCAAGATTTATTTTGAGGACCGACGATAGCTGCCTGTTGATTGACTGCGGGCTTTTTCAGGAACGTGAACTCCGTTCCCGGAACTGGGATGACTTTCCGGTTCCACCCCGGGAGATTGACGCGGTGGTGCTGACCCACGCCCATATCGATCATTGCGGTTATCTTCCTAAACTGGTCCGGGAAGGGTTTTCGGGAAAGATATTCTGTACCCCGCCTACCGCGGCGATCGCTCAGGTGGCACTCCTTGATTCCGCCAAGATCCATGAGGAAGATGCCGCTTACAAGAAACGCCGTCACCGGAAAGAAAATCGGAAGAGCCCGCATCCGGAAGTTCCTCTCTATACGGTAAAAGATGCCGAGGCGGTATTGCCGCTTCTGGAGAAAGTCCCCTATCATCAACCCAGGGAGGTGACCCCGTCCGCCCGGGTGGTATTTCATGATGCCGGACATATTATCGGATCTTCCTGTCTGGAGCTGCATATTCAAGATGGAGGAGAGGAGAAGAAGCTGGTCTTCTCCGGCGATCTGGGCCGGATGAACAATCCGCTTCTGGATGATCCCGAGCGGTTCGAGGATGCCGACTATATCTTTGTGGAGTCCACCTACGGCGATCGGCTCCACGAACACGGGTGGGAAGCGATCGGGACCCTGGAGAGGGTCATCGTGGAGACCGCCCAGGCTGGCGGTAAAGTTGTGATTCCCACCTTTGCCATTGAGAGAGCTCAGGAGCTCATCTATTTCATCAAGCGGTTGATGGGAGAGGGGAAGATACCTAAGCTCACCTGTTTTATCGACAGTCCGATGGCGATAAATATCACCAAGATTTACTCTTCCTTCTCCCGGTATCTCGATCATATCACTTTCAATGAGGAGGAAACTGATGGATCCCCATTTTCATTCCCCTCTCTGGTAATTACCCGGTCTGCCGATGAGTCAAAAGCCATCAATCGCCACCAGGGCAGCGCCATTATCATGGCCGGATCGGGTATGTGTACCGGAGGAAGAATCAAGCATCATCTGGTCCATAATATCGGCCGACCGGAGAGCACCCTTCTTTTCGTCGGATATCAGGCCAAGGGGACGTTGGGGAGGATTCTCCTGAAAGATCCCGACGAGGTGCGTATCCTGGGCAATATACATAAAGTCCGGGCCCGGATTGAGAGGATCAACGGGTTCTCAGCCCACGCCGACCGGGACGAACTTCTGGGATGGTTATCAGCCTTTAAGAAACCTCCCCGGAAGATATTTATTATTCACGGAGAGGAAGAATCTGCTCTGGCTCTGGCGGGAGCGGTTCGTGAACAGTTCGGTTGGGAGACGGTAGTTCCGGATTATCTAGAGACGCATGATTTGAAATGACAGTAATCAGTAAACCGGCAAGTAATCAGTAAGCAGTAACCGGTGATCAGTTCGCCTGGTTGCCCGGCCCCCAGCTTAGTGATTGCTGATAGCGATCTGTGTCAATCTGTGTTCTGATCTGCGTAAATCTGTATAATGAAGATAATCCTGGCTTCACAATCTCTCCGGAGAAATGAGTTGCTGGCAGCTTCCGGGGTGCCATTTAAAGCGGTCGCTCCGGACGTAGAAGAGATTGATATTCCCGGTCGCCCGGAAGATACCGTTCGGCACAACTCGGAGACAAAGGCAGAGTGGGGCGCCCGGAGTTATCCGGATTCGGTTATTATAGCCGCCGATACCGTCGTTTTTCTCGACCGGATAATGGGGAAGCCGGAGACGATGACCCGGGCCCGGGATATGCTTGTGAAGTTGAGCGGCCGGACGCATAAGGTGTATACCGCGGTTACGGTTATTCTTCCTTCCGGGGGGAGTACGGCTACCAGAGTTGCTATTTCCCGGGTAACGATGAAGACCCTTGACGACGAAGTTATCTCGGGGTATTTTCGATTGGTTAACCCTCTAGATAAAGCCGGTGGTTATGCTATCCAGGAGTATGGAGAAATGTTGATAGATAAGTGTGAGGGGTATTTCTCGAATGTTATCGGACTGCCGATGGAAACGCTGGGGGAGATGATGGGGGAGTATCCGGAGACCAGACGGTACTCGGAGATGGTTATAAATAAGTTGCGCAGGTCTGACTATGTAGATCAAATTTATGAAGGATAAGCATACCAAGACTACCCGCTCCGGGATCGTCAGGATTCTTCTCCTCGACGATAATCCCGATGATCGGGTATTGGTTATACGGGCATTGAAGAAGGACTTTCCGGAAGTAGTGATAAGGGAAGTGATAAATACTGATGATCTTGACCGGGCGCTGTCAGGAGGTGGATTTGACCTGGTGATTACCGATTATCATCTCTGCTGGACGGATGGCTTACGGGTTCTCCGAGAGGTTAAGGAACGATTCCCCGGCTGTCCGGTGATCATGTTCACCGGTACCGGGACCGAGGAAGTGGCGGTGGAGGCAATGAAGGCGGGGCTGGATGACTATGTCCTCAAGTCGCCCAAACACTTCTCCCGCCTCCCGGCCGCGGTCCGGGCCGCTCTGGTAAACGCCCGCCGCCAGTTGACTCTCCTGAAGTCTCAACGAGAACTCCTTGAATCGGAAGAACGGTTCCGGAATTTATTCGATATCTCACCGGCGGGAATATTTCTCCTGAACCGGGAGGGAAACATTACTTCGGTCAACAACCGGGGTTGTACGATATACGGCTACTCCCGAAAAGAGCTGCTGAAGCTCAATGTCAGAGATATCGTTCCCCGGAAGATTGCCGGTAATTTTCCCCGTCTGGTAGATACTATCAGGAAGAAGAAATATCTGTTTATCGAGTCGGAGGGGAAGAGAAAAAATCGGCAGATATTTCCGCTGGCATTAAGTATCAGTCTCTTTCGCGAGCGCGATGAGGAGCTGATCCAGGTTCTGGTCCAGGATATAACCGATCGGAAAGAGGCGGAGGGGGCGGAACGGCTAAGGCGGCTCTCAGAGATGCTCCTTAACTATCAGGAGGAAGAAAGAAAACATATCGCCCGCGAACTCCACGATCATATCGGGCAGGACCTGGCGGCGATCAAGATCAGTCTCCAGATGCTGGAGAAAGAATACCCGGAAATGGAAGACGGGCTCTGGGATGAGATTGAGGAGGTAGTCAGGATTGCCGACAAGACAATCGCGGACGTGCGGCGGATTTCAGCGACCCTGCGTCCGGAGAGCCTGGACCGGATGGGCCTGGTGCCGGCGCTGGAGCATCAAATCGAGTATCTATCGGGCCGGGGCGATACCAAATTGACCTTCCATAGCCGGGATTTTAAAGTCCGTCTGGCGCCGGAGGATGAGATTGCCATCTACCGGATAGTCCAGGAAGGAATAACAAATATTTTAAAGCATGCCCAGGCCGGCAATGCCCGGGTTCGGATAAGCCGGAAAGGGAAGAATATTCATCTCTCAATCCGGGATGACGGGGTAGGGTTCACCCCGGGGTGGGAGAAAGCTACTATGGGGTTGGGATTGGTGGGGATTAAGGAGCGGGTTAAGGGTCTGGGGGGGGAGTTTGTGATTAAATCAAAGGGGGGAAAGGGAGCGGAACTTTTGATAACTATTCCTATGTTAGAGAAAAGATTGTGAATAAAAGAATGAACGTCGAACGTCGAACGCCCAACTTCGAACGTCGAACGGCACCTTAGCGAGCCGACTATTGGCAAGTGGCAGCTAGGACCGCCACGTTCGACGTTCGATGTTCAGCCTTTATCTGTGTTCTATTCCCCACTCTGTTATTTCGTTATTTCCTTTGTGTCTTTGTGCCTTAGTGGCTATATTTGTAATATGATGGCCAAAATTTTACTTGCCGATGATCATGCCGTGGTCAGGAAAGGACTCCGGGCTATTCTGGAGAAGGAACTCTCAGGGTGTACTGTTATAGAAGCCGCCGATGGGGTCCGAGCGGTTGATCTGGCCCGACGGGAAGAACCGGAACTCGCGGTGGTTGATATAAGTATGCCGGGGCTGAACGGACTGGAGGCGATCCGGCAGATCATCCGGCGTTCCCCCGGGATCCGGATCCTGGTTCTCTCACTCCATACCGAGGAGGCTATAGTCCGCCGCGCATTTGAATATGGCGCTTCCGGCTATCTCTTGAAAGAGTGTGCGGTGGATGAACTGGTCGGAGCCGTTAAAGCGGTATTTATAGGAAAGCGATATCTCAGCTCCGGCCTACCTGCTTCGGTCCGCGAGGCGGTCCGGAGAAAGAGAAAACAAGATCAGATCTCAGATCCTCTGGAAATGCTCACTTCCCGTGAGAGAGAGGTCCTGGGGTTATTGGCGGAGGGACACAACAACTCCGCGATTGCCCAACAGCTATTCATCAGCCCTGAGACGGTCAAGACTCACCGCAAGAACCTGATGAGAAAACTTGATGTTCACAACCTCCCCGCCCTGGTTAAGCTCGCCCTGGAGCACCATCTGATCCCTCTGATGGGTCCGATAATTCCAAATAGGTAATCGAGTATTTAATCAATGATGTAACTTCCTATGTGAGTGTGCAAATATTTTCGATCGAAAATATTTGCACACTCAATCAGGTAGAATTTTCGAAACAGTTTAAAGGTCGCTACAGCTTTGCCTGTTTTGCCTTTCTTAAGGAATAGTTGATCCCTGACCTGATTATCCTTCCCACTACAGCTTTGCCCGGTTTACTTCCTGATAGCCGGGATCGTTGACCCTGGTCTTGTTTTCCGAGATCATCGACCGTGGCTAGACCATACTCGAAAAGGTATTTTCAACTATTTGGTGGTTAAAAAGGCTTTTCGAGTAAGGTCTGGCTACAGCTTCCGCGTCTATAGTTTTTGGTCTGCGTTGATTTTGTTCTCTACAATATAACGCGGAACTAAGAACAAAATATCACCCTTTCAGGGTATTGATTCGGTATGAGGCAAGATGTATATTATCTACGGACGGTTACATGATTTTATAATTTCCGCGATAAAATGAAGAACATCAGAACCATAATAGTCGATGATAATTTTGGCTTCCGGAAGGTCTTACGGAGAGTCCTCCGGCGTTATCCATTCATCGAGGTGATAAGTGAAGCCGAAACCGGTGAGTTGACCCTGGATCAGGCCAGGACTCTGGGGCCGGATCTGGTGACGGTTGATATAAACCTCCCCGGGATGGATGGGTTTGAGCTGGCCCGGATGCTGAAAGACCGGTATCCCGGGACCCGGATCATCTTCATCACCATGAATGGGAACCCGGTCTTTCGCCGGGAAGCCATCCGGATGGGATGCCCTTATATAGCCAAAGAGTCGCTGCTGGAAGAGCTCTCTCCGGCTCTGGATTGCTTGCAGATGTAGAGGGCGGCCACGGAAGAGGAAAAGAGTGGAATTGCATTACGAGTGTAAGAAGAATAGAGAAATGACGAAATGGATAAATAAATCGGTACTACTGTTGATTGGGGCGGCAATGCTTCTCCCTAGGCCGGTCCGGGCGGAGGAGGAGTTTGTCTTCATAGTCAGAGAAGGGGATACCGCCCGGAGTCTGACCGAGCGTCACCTGGTCCGCCCGACCGCCTGGGAGCGGGTGATCCAGTATAATTATATCCTGAAACCGGGTAATGTTATCAAGGTGCCTACTAAACTCGTCCGGAAGGAAGGAGCGGCATTCATTGAGAATCTCTATGGCGATGTCATGGTCAGGTCGGCCTCTGACCCGGTCTGGGTCCCGGCTCCTCCGGGGTTGATACTGCGGGCTGGAGATAGCGTAAAGACCGGAACTGAATCGGGTGTCGTTATGGTGATGGGGGAGGGGGGAGAGGCGATATTGAGGGGAGAGACCACCGTCGTCTATCAGCCGTATTCAAAGCTCCTGGGCGGGCCTGTTAACCGCCTCAATGTTCTCCAGGGTTTTGTGGAGGCCAGAATCCCTCCGGATGAGAATCGTGAAGCAAGCTATGAGATCGAGACCCCCGGTTCTCTTCTGGTCTTGAAAGGGACAAAACTGAGAATAAAAGTTGGGAAGGATAGTCTTACTCGATTCGAGGTTCTGGAGGGAGAGATAACTGTAAACTCCTCCGGCCGGAAGTATCTGGTGGAGGGGGATTCAGGGATAGTTATTAGGTAACCCCAACTCGACCTTATTCGAAAAGTATGAAATATATTTTTGAGCAAGGTATAGATAGTAAACATATATCTTGATTAATCGTCTAACATATAATTGGTTGCTTCGGCAATTTAATACCTCTTTAGGAAGGTAGAAGGGGATTTATTTTGAATTCTCCCGATTTCCTGTTTACCTGAGATGTGAAGTTACGCGAGGCGAATCTTTTAACTTTAGGAACTTATTCATCCGCCATAGTGCTTGCATCCCGAACTTGATTCGGGGTTTTAGCGACGGAGGAAGCGCACTTTAGGCACTTAAGGCACTTTAGAACATTGCGCCGAAGGCGCTATGTTCTGCGGGGGGGTGCAGATATATCCCATTGTGGGCAAATATTGCATTGTCAGGTGGTTAGGCTATTTTCCGGCAGAGTGAGCCAAATGAGTAGATCAGATATTTTGTTGCAGACAAACAGGTTGTGTTAGTGTGGGATAAGTTGATTATTTTGCTCAATCTGGCGCAAGTAATGCTATATCTTACTATAGTATGTTATTATAGAGGAGGGTTTACTTGTATTTTAATTTTGAAACAACAGATTAGTATGTAAATTCATGAGTAAAGAGAATATATATTTTCCTGGTTATGGTTGGTATCACCGCGGGATTTCTGCCTGCTCTCTTCGCGGATACCGCCTATTACGATTGTGTCACCTTTCGCGGCGATTCCGAACTCTGGTCGGTCCGCGCCATAACCCTTTGCTACTTTGGGGGAAGTGGTGATAAACCGGTGGGCAGATAATCAGGCATATAACTTGACAAATCACCGGTCAAGTAATATATTATAAATGGTAAGTTGGATTAAGGCATCCCGATAATCGAGGTGCCATTCTCCGTCGGATTGGTCTGATCTGACAGATCCGTCCGATTTAGCTCTTGGATAATCACGAAAATAAGTTAGATGAAACAGATTTTACTGATAATTATTTCAATAATAGTCTCCATCCCGGTCTCCGGGCAGGCTGAGGATGAGCTTGTCTTCATCGTCCGGGAGGGGGATACCGCCCGGAGTCTGACCGGCCGGTATCTGGTCCGCCCTACCGCCTGGGAGCGGGTGGTACAGTATAATTATATCCTCAAGACCGGTAATCTGATCCGGGTCCCGGCCGATCTGATCAAGAGAGACGGTAAAGCTTTTCTATCTTCGGTATTCGGTGATGTGAAAGTAAAACCGGCCGGCGACAGTGAATGGGAGACGGCCATTGACGGACTTATCATCCGCAAGGATGATACAATCCGCACCGGTCTCGGATCGGGGGTAGTGCTGAGAATGGGCCGGGAAGACCAGGCAATCCTGAGAAGCGGGACCGAGGTGGTCTTTGAGCCGTATGAGAGCATCCTCTCCGGAAAAGCCAATCGTCTTGCGATAAATGCCGGGACGGTGCTGGCCTCGACCCGGAAGCTAAAAGATCGGGAATCCCGTTTTGAGATCAGAACTCCGGATTCCGAACTGGAGCTGACCGGTACCATGATCCGGGCTAAAGTAAATTCCCAGGGCCAGACTCAATTCGAGGTTCTCCACGGTGAGATGGTAATCAAGTCCGGGGGGAGAGAGGTTTTGGTGGATGGGGAGAGCGGAATCAGAGTCGAATGATCCATGAAACGTGATGCGTGATATGTGAAGCGTTCACTCATCACGATGAAAAAGCAGTCTAAAAAATCCAGCGTCCTCGCGGGGATGAAGAATCTGAAATCAATCACGGTTTGGCCGCCCCTTCGATTTTCCGGCCTGCTCTCTTCCTTTGTCTTGCTTCTGGCTTTTCTCCCGATCTCGCTCTACCCGGCGGATATGATTGCCGATGGTGATATGGAAGCGGCGGGGACCGCCAGCTGGCCGCTGACGGATATCAGCGCCGTCAATTCCTGCGCCAAGGCGTCGGATCACGTTCAGGCCGGTTCCCAGAGTTTGAAATGTACTTCTCAGTCCGGGCGAAGGAGAACGGTGGGATGGTATAACGCCCAGACGGTCGGGAGTGTATCCTCGGACAGCACGGTACAATTGGGACTCTGGTACGGCTATCAGGCTCTGCTGAGTTCTAATCAGGCTAACGGGACCGTCTATTATGATGTCAAACCGGCATCGGGAACTTGGACGAACGTATGGTCCCAGGCCCTCACCTTTACCACTTCCTTCCAATCCGGCTCTATTTCAGGCACCGATATCAGCTCATCCTTCACCACGACCGAAAGCTACAACATCCGTCTTAGATTCGAGGGCCGAACCGGGCAGAACACCTCCGCCCAGATCGTTATCTGGTGGGACGGCGTGGTAATGGACGCGACCTCTCCCACCCCGACTACCACCCCGACCCCCCTCTTTACTCCAACCCCGACACCGACATCCACGCCAACATCCACCCCCACACCGATAGGTTATATTACACCGGTCCCGACGGCTACGGCGATCCCGACCGCCACGGAAATCCCTACGCCTTCACCGATTCCTACCGCGACTTTTGTTCCCACTCCCACGCCGGGACCGGAAAACATCTGGGAACTTGATTTCCAATCTTACGCCGTCAACACCCAGCAGCCCGCCGACGGAAAGTGGACGGTCGACACCTCCGCCATCAATCCCGACGGCTATTTTGAAGTGCGCCAGGAAGTCGACCTGAACCGATATTTCGGCGCTTCCAACATCGATGACGAGGGTGTCTGGACTTCCGAAACCATCTCTCTCTCCGGGTATAAAAATATAACCATCTCCACCATGATCGCTCAGGACGGTACGATGGAGGCGGCTGATTACATCGAGGGTTTTTATAATCTGGACGGAGGGGGGGAAACACCCTGGTTCTCCCAGAGTAACGACCTGCCGTCTCAGGAGACCTGGTATGAGAGAGAGAGCGGTGATTTTAATGGAAGCAGTCTGATCCTGGTCTACCGTATCCTGGACAATGTCGCTGCGGAAGAATGGAGATTCGACGAAATTGTGGTGGCAGGAGTAATAATCACACCCACTCCTATAGTTCTTCCGACTCCATCCCCCACCGCCACCATCATCCCCCCTCCCACATCGACTCCGACCCCGCCCCCAACCCCGTCTCCGATATCTACTCCCACGCCGATTGGCTACAAGACCCCGGTCCCGACCGCCACTGAAATTCCCACTCCCTCTCCGATCCCTACAGCGACTCTTCTTCCCACCCCCACACCCAGGCCCGGAAATATCTGGGAACTTGATTTCCAATCTTACGCGGTCAACACCCAGCAGCCCGCCGATGGAAAGTGGACGGTCGACACCTCCGCCATTAATCCCGACGGCTATTTTGAAGTCCGCCAGGAAGTCGACCTGAACCGATATTTCGGCGCTTCCAACATCGATGACGAGGGTGTCTGGACTTCCGAAACTATCTCTCTCACCGGTTATAAGCAGATCACCATCTCCACCATGATCGCTCAGGACGGTACGATGGAGGCGGCTGATTACATCGAGGGTTTTTATAATCTGGACGGAGGGGGGGAAACACTCTGGTTCTCCCAGAGTAACGACCTGCCGTCTCAGGAGACCTGGTATGAGAGAGAGAGCGGTGATTTTAATGGAAGCAGTCTGATCCTGGTCTACCGTATCCTGGACAATGTCGCTGCGGAAGAATGGAGATTCGACGAAATTGTGGTGACAGGAGTAATAATCACACCCACTCCTATAGTTCTTCCGACTCCATCAGTTACTTCAACGCCAAGTATAACCCCGACCCCGACGCCCAGTGTTACCCCCACTCCAGGTATAACCCCGACGCCGGTAGGATACAAGACGGTGACGCCGACGCCGACTGTTACTCCTTCACCGAGTGTCACCCCGACGCCATTTGGATATAGGACTCTGACGCCGACCCCGCCATTCAGTCCGACGCCTACGCCGGAACGGGTAATCGTCGGGAAGGGGTATGCCACCTACTATATTATGGGTGAGGAGAATAACCTGATGAACGCCTATCAGGATATCCCCAATTCAACGGTAGATTCGGCCTGGACCGCCGCCAATATCAACTCGCGGGTCAGCATAGTGGCGACCGGGGATGACGTCAATATATTCCTCGATGAGTGGGAGAACGGATATAACTACGATCGGAGCGACCCCTATCATACGGCCGATGCCAAGTGGTGCGTGGCGGACGGGACCGAACTGAACGCGGGCGATGTGCTGAACCTTACCAATGATTTTACCGCTGTCACCGGAAGTTACGGGGTTGACTCCGGAGACGTTCTGCATGTTATGAACGCGCCCCTGAACATCGTCCGGACTCTCTGGCCGGATTACTCTCCCGGAACCTACATGGCCGGCTCCTGGGAACTCTATCCGATCCAGCACTGGGAGAATACTTACACGGTTCCGGTAGGGGCCGATACCCGTCCTCCGGATTTCCCGTTTGAATATAGCTATCTCTTTGTCCAGGGGTTTACCAACGGCACCCGGGTGCGGATCAACGACCCCTACTACGCCGCCGAGTGGGAGGTTGATACCGTAATAAATAATGGGAAGGAGATAATATATCCCGACCCGGATGGGGCGGATTTCTCCCTCTACTCGGTAGTTCATCAGGGGACTTACGTGGTAGGAACATTTGACGGAACCACCGATCCGGCGCCGCTCCAGGCGGGTATAGTGACCAGCCAGAACGGGAATGTCGACAGCCGGTTCTATACTCTCACCCCGAGCGATCTGCTGGGGTATACCTACTTCATCCCTACCCCGTCTTATACCGCGGTAGCTGAAGATTTTGACAGCCGGTCGATAGAGAATACCGCCTATATATTCTCATTTCAGTCCGATACCCAGGTATCGATAGAGTGGTCCTCCGGTTCGGAAGGGCCGGTGACTCTGGACGAAGGGGATGTATATTATTTCGTGCTGCCCTCTATCCCCTTTGGGACCTGGCAAGGAGATTACGCGACCAAGATATCCTCGGATGAGAACTGGAAAAAGATCTGGGTACTGGTCTCGGGAGATGACAATAACTCCGGGGTGGACTTCGGCTATCAGGCGCTCTTCCCGGAATATTTCGGGGAGAGTTATTACCTCCCGTATGCCCCCAGTAATCCGACACATCTCACCCCGCTCTACGACGATACTACCTTCTATGTGGACTGGGATACCGACTGGGTGGCGGATACCAGTTTTGTGCTCGATCAACTGGAGACCCGGCTTCTCTTCCCGCCGAGCTGGACTTCGCCTACCGGATACGACGGTACCGGTGCCCACATCTGGGCCGACAAGAAATTTCCCCTGGCCTGGGCTCAGGATAATACCCAGCACACCCTTGGTCCGGAAGCCGACGGCTACCCGCCCGACTTTGATTACGGCTTCACCATCCTTCCGCTGCACTGGTATGATCCGTTTATGGGGATGTGCAAGATAGCGGACCCGACGGAACTCCCCCCCGAGGGAGGGACGGTATATTACAAGATAGAAGTGGAGAGTTTTTACTATACGGTCTATAACCTGGATCTTTACGACTATCTCCCTCCGTCTTTCGATTATCAGACCGGTACGACGACTATCACCTACACCGATGGGACGCCGACCGGTTACGCCGATCCGACCTGGGACGGATCGACTGACCCGCAGACACTGTCATGGTATCTGGATTATGACATGTCCCCCTATAACATGATTACTCTGGAGTTCGGGGCCGCGCCCGAGAGCGGCGCGTTCCCGGGACAGCATATGAACCGTGGTCAGGCTTACGGGACTGACTTTTACGCGGAGACCAATATCAACTGTTCCTATTTTTGGCCGGAGGACTGGGCCTTTGTCTATTTGAAGCCGGAAGTGATCTGTCCCTGCCCGCTCTATCTTCATCCGGATGGACCGGATCCGGGGAGCGAGCGTGACCTGGACCGGGTAGAGCCGACCTCGGTCACCGCAACCACCGAGACGATCAACAACGGAGGAAGCATCGCTTTCTTCAACAGTCAATCCCTGGTTGAAGACCTGGTGATTGACGGTGCCAGTCCGTCGGTGGCCTATCTCTATCTCCAGAACGCGTCCGGGACGCCTGACATTACCACCAACTTCGTCTACAGTGACGATGCGAGCTTCGCGACTTATACTATCCTGGGGACCGTTACTATCTCGGATATAACCACCAATGGCTGGCAGGAGTTTATCCTGGCCCTGGATGCCACGGTCTCGACCGGTGACTACCTGGGATTTTACGTGAATGAGGGATCGGGAGGAACCGACTCGATAGAACTGGTCTATGACTCGACGACCTACTACTCCCGGGTGGCGCTCAACACCACCACCTTCACCGAGATCGAATGGCTCCGAACCTATGACGACGCCTATCCGGGCGGGGTGGAGACGGATACGTTTGAAGCGGGAGAGACCGTCTATTACCGGTGCGAGGTGACCAACCCCTTCGGGAACGAGGATATCACCGACTGCCGGATTACGATCTACGACACCCAGGGAGACCCGGTGGTGGATGATCTTTCGCTGGATCCTCCGGTGGGCTACGGCTCCAAGATCTACGAATACCCCTTCGTGACCGACTACCAAGTGGGGGATTACGACACTACGGTGGTGGCCTACGAAGGGACGGAAGCGACCTGCGAGTCAACCTCGACCAACTCCCTCACCACCGGAACGCCGACTGCGGTCAAGCTGAAGTATCTGGGGGTGGAAGGCTACAGCGGTCTGGTGGCGATATTATGGGAGACGGGCGCCGAGATCGACAATCTGGGATTTATGGTTTACCGGGCTGTCTCCCCCGAAGGTCCCTATGAGCGGATCAGCGAGCATATTATCCTGGTGCTGGGCAGCCACCCGGCCGGGTCGCGGTATCTCTTCATCGACCGGGGAGTGGAGAACGGCGTGGTCTATTACTACCGCCTCCAGGCGATCGATACCGGAGGAGAGAGTAAGTGGTACGGCCCGGTAATGGGAACAGCGACCGGTAGCGGGGAAGAGTTTGTCTATGACCCCGCCGACTACGCGGGAATCGGCATGAACTATGGCGCCGCCGTCCCCACCCCGTCGCCCCAGCCCACTGCCCAATCCCTACTGCCCCCTCCATTGCCACTGCCTACTGCCGAACCACTGCCCACTGCCCACTCCCCACTGCCTATATCCCCATTCCCCATTCCCCACTCAGGTGATTATACCGGTGACGGCACCTCCGATATTGCGTTATTCCGGCCCTCTACCGGCCTCTGGGCGATCCGGGGAGTGACCCGGAGATACTTCGGTTCGGACGGTGATATCCCGGTTCCCGGCGACTATGATGGCGACGGCACCGCCGATCTGGCGATCTTCCGTGAAGCGTCCGGCCTCTGGGCTATCCGGGGGTTGAGCCGGGTATATTTCGGGGGAACCGGAGATATCCCGATTCCTGGTGATTATGACGGTGACGGCCAATCCGATTTCTCCATCTTCCGGAATTCAACCGGACTCTGGGCGATTCGTTCTATCAGCCGTACCTACTTCGGTAGCCCCGGAGATCTCCCGGTTCCCGGCGATTATGACGGAGACGGGACCGCTGATATCGTGGTCTTCCGTCCCGCCACCGGTCTCTGGGCGATCAGGGATGGCGAAGTCTACTACTGGGGGAGTGAGGGGGATATGCCTGTTCCGGCCGACTATGACGGGGACTGGACGGCAGATCCGGCCATCTACCGTCCGTCTTCCGGGCTCTGGGCGATCCGTACCCTGAGCCGGTTCTATTTCGGGGGAAGTTTGGATATCCCGTTGTCGATGAACCTGGGAGGTGACGGGATCGGTTTGCCGACGGTCTTCCGGAGAGATCAGGGGCTCTGGGCGGTTCGGGGAACGAGCAGATTTTATTTCGGTGAAGGGAGTGATATCCCGGTGGTTAAGTAAAAGAGTAGCAGCGAATATAAGAAGTCAGCAGTAATCAGTTGTTGGTCCATCTGCGTGCCGGCAGATCCTAACCCCCTGCCTGTTCCATATAGAAGATATTATAAATTAATTTATTAATTCTCCTGGTTATCTCGGCGTTCTCCGTCCCTTCTGTCATGGTAGCCTCCTAACCTCCCGCCTTTGGGCGATCAGAAACTTCAGCCGCTTCTACTTCGGTGACGGCCGCGACATCCCCTCCGTAATGGATAGTTCCGGTGATGGCACCTCCGAATCTGTCATATTCCGTGACGAAAGCGGACTCTGGGGGATCCGGTTTATAACCTGTTGCTACTACGGGGCGGAGGGCGCTCATCCGGGGGTCAGATAATTAAAAATAATTTCATATATAACTTGACAAATCACCATTTGGGTTATACATTATAGTTAGTACGTTGGCTATAAAAGCTATTAGCAGATTATATTATATGAGTATTTTTACCACGAAGGACGAGAACCGACCTAAAAAATGGATAATTATTGATTATATTTACTGTATTTTTCCGCCTTGGTGTTGAATATGTCATTTTTTGAGCTGACAATCGTAAGACAGCGATCTTAGATGAAGAACATTTTACTAATAATAATATCAATAATCGTCTCCATCCTGGCTTCCGGTCTGGCGGAGGATGAGCTTGTTTTCATCGTCTGGGATGGAGATTCCGGTATAGTTATTGAGGAGTGAACATAAATCCTGATTAATAGTCTAAGATTTAACCGGTGGTTCGAGTGAAAATAGTGGTTTCATGGGCAAATATTGCCCATCCATACATGGCTGAATTTATTTGCGGCGAGGGGCCTGACCGGTGTTTCAACTATCTCGTTGCAGGCAAACAGGTTATATCCGCATTGTTCTGGGGGTATTTTTTTTAAAACTTGGCATGAATAATGCAATGTAAATACATTTAAGATGAAGAACATTTTATTAATAATAATCTCAATAATCGCCTATGTCCCGGTCTCCGGTCTGGCGGCGGATGAGCTGGTCTTCATAGTCCGGGAGGGGGATACCGCCCGGAGTCTGACCGGCCGGTATCTGGTCCGCCCTACCGCCTGGGAGAGGGTGGTCCAGTATAATTATATCCTCAAGACGGGTAATCTGATCCGGGTCCCGGCCGATCTGATCAAGAGAGACGGCAAAGCTTTCCTCTCTTCGGTATTCGGCGATGTGAAGGTAAAGGCAACCGGCGGCAGTGAATGGGAGCCGGCAATTGACGGACTTATCATTAGTAAGGATGATTCTATCCGAACCGGTCCCGGATCGGGGGTGGTGTTGAGAATGGGCCGGGAAGACCAGGCGATCTTAAGAAGCGAGACCGAGGTGGTCTTCGAGCCATACAAAAAACTGCTCTCGGGGAAGGCTAATCGTATTGCGATAAATGCTGGAACGGTTTTAGCCTCTACCCGGAAGCGTGAGGACCGGGAAGCCCGTTTTGAGATCCGGACACCGGATTCGGAACTGGAACTGACCGGGACTATGATTCGGGCTAAAGTGAATTCTGATGGGACGACTCAATACGAGGTTCTTCATGGGGAGACATTGATCAAATCCGGGGGGAAGGAAGAGGTGGTGTCTGGTGAGAGTGGTATTGTTGTGGGGGATGGCATCGAATAGAACAAGTAATCGGTGATCAGTAATCGGTTATCGGTGCTTCGCTGGGCCGTGGTACACTGATTACTGATTCCCGATCACTGATTACCGACTCAAAATGAAGACAATTCTCACAAAATCATTATTCCTGCTGGGCGGCGGCGGCAAATGGCCATTGGTAATACTGGGCGCGCTCCTCTGCCTTCTCTGCGCCCGTCCCGGTGCCGTACATGCCGGCGTTGGCGACGTCGGTATCTGGGTTGATTCGGGAGGTAATCAGATCCCCGGGACCTCCTTTACCGTATTCTCATTCCCCACCGAGCAGCGGAACGACGGAGACTACACCTTCTCCGGAGAGAACAACTGCAACATCGACGAGGAAGGGAATTACCTCTTCATCGCTACCCTGTCACTCGATGATAACTCCAATGGCCGGGTAAACTATGATGCACGATTTGCCTACACCGGTTCCGGAGATTTCGTCACTCTCTACGGATCGGGTTACAGCCGAAACACCGCCAATGACCACTCCTGGGTTCGGGTGGTCGGTCTGGTCTGGGGCGCGGCTGTAAACGATGACGTCCAACTCGAGGTCAGAACCGATGCCGACACCCCAACCGGAGGCTCGATCGCCAACTCCTCCTCCTTCCAGGCGGTCCGGATTAATGACGGCGGGGCGGTTGGACTCTACGGGAACTCCCTCGATACCAGCGCTTACTCCTCGACCACCTGGACCGACGTGACATTCAATACTATCGTCCTCGAGAACGATACCGGCATCATCGAGCGTCAGGCGGGCAACTCGAATTTCCGGCTCAAGAAGGATGACACGACCTTCCTGGTCGGCTATGGGCTCGCCTTCGGGACCGGGGGGGATAGGACCCAGCGGGTGACCAAGATGGTAGCCGGAGCGACCGACATCCCCCAATCGTTCAGCTACGCTTACCAGAGAAACGCCAACAACGAATACTGCGACCCGAACGCCGTATTCCTTTACCGGACCACCGCCACTTCGACCGACCTCTCGGTCCAGGCCCAGAGAGGTGCTGCTTCGGTGGCGGGTTTGGCCGTACGGCGGCCAAATACTTCCGGGTTCTTTATTGTGGAACTCCCCGCGGTTGCCGATTCCTTCATCTCCCATGATAATGTTGGAGGGCAGGATATCGGCGGAACTGCCGGCGATTTTAACATAGTTAATTTTGTCGATCACAGCGACGTGGTCTCTTTCACCAAAACCAGCGCGACCACCATGAATTGCGAGACCGACATGGACGGCCTTTTTATGGCCCAGATTTATGTAGAGGATGCCACTCAGACCTCCACGGTACGGCTGACGGCAGGATCCAGGTTCGAGATCGCCAGCCTCGACCAGACACTTGGGGAACACGGCAACTACCTGCGCGGTGCCAACAACTCCCAGGACACGTGGAACATCGGCCTGGACCCCTGCGGGATATATGCGGTCTCCGAGAACGATGCCGTCCAGGTCGAGTGGTTCGACGATGGCGATAACGGCGACGCACCGTTGACGGTCGCCGCCGCTGTCGGATTCTCCGCCTTGAACATCGGCTCTCTGGTCACTCCTACCCCAACGCCGACAGTTACTCTGACACCATCGCTTACCCCGACCACGACACCGACGATTACACCGTCCCCGTCTCCGAGCCCGACAGGAATCCTTCCCCCTCCCTGGCTTGATCAGGATGTCGGCAGCGTGGGCATTGTCGGGGATGCCTCATACTCAAGCGGAGTTTTTACGATTGACGGTGATGGTGCTGATATCTGGGGAACCGCTGACGCGTTCCATTTCGTATATCAATCGATATCCGGAGACGGTGAGATTTACGCCCGGGTAGCGAGCCTGGAGAATACCAATGCCTGGGCTAAAGCGGGCGTAATGATCCGGGAAGACCTGACCGCCGGGTCGACCCATGCCATGAGCGCGGTCACTGTCAGCAATGGCATTTCCTTTCAGCGCAGGACCACCACCGGCGGAACCAGCGAGCATACGGCGGGGGGAAGCTATTCTGTCCCCTACTGGGTCCGGATGGTCCGGAGCGGCAGCACCTTCACCAGCTACGAATCGGCCAACGGTACATCCTGGACCGAGATCGGATCGGCGAGTATTTCCATGGGGACTAACGTCTATATCGGTCTGGCCGTAACTTCTCATAACGGGAGTGAGTTATGCACCTCGGAGATCGACAACGTCACCGTGATCACGCCCACGCCGACGCCGACTCCTTCGCCCAGCGTTACTCCGACTCCAATTGGATTTAAGACGCCGACTCCGACGCCGCTCCCCACTGCGACACCGGGACCGGTAGAGATCTATTTCTTCCCCTTAACGACTGACCCGGGCTGGACGACTGAGAGCGACTGGGCCTTCGGGCAGCCAACCGGAGGAGGAGGAGAGTATGGGAACCCCGACCCCACCTCGGGATATAGCGGGAGTAACGTTTATGGTTACAACCTGAATGGGGATTACCCGAACGATCTTACTCCTACCCGGTGGTTGACCACCTTAGCCCTCGACTGCTCCCAGGTAACCACGACGACGCTCAGCTTTTACCGATGGCTGAACGTGGAGCAGAGTCAGTACGATCACGCGTATATTGAAGCTTCCAGCAATGGGTCGAGCTGGGTACAGATTTGGGAGAACCCGTACAGCGGTACTATCACCGACTCGAGCTGGACACAGTATACTTATGATATCTCTTCCTTGGCCGATTGGGAGTCCACGGTTTTTCTCCGCTGGGGCATGGGAACCACCGACGGAGGATGGCGCTACTCGGGTTGGAATATCGATGATATCGCGATCATGGGTCTCTGGCATACCACCCCCACTCCCAGTGTTACTCCATCCCCGACCCCCAGTGCGACCCCAACCCCGCCCGGGTATAAGACACCGACACCGACACCGACGGTAACCCCCTCGGTGACACCGGTTCCGACGGCGAGCGTGACCCCGTCGCCCTGCACCATACTGATCGACGCGGATTTCGATAGCGATAGCGATGGCTTCGGCTATACCGATGACACCTTTAGGAATACCAGCCAGCCGGCCTACGCCAGCGGGACCTACGAGGCGACGGGTGGTGTCTCCGGGGGCGGTCTTAAGGTTACACTGGGTGATATCGATACTAATACCATCAACGGGATGTCCGGTGGATGGTCGGACGATTTTAATATTACGGTTGACCGAACGGTTACTATCGGACTTTATTATCGTCTGATATTCGCCGCCGACTACGAGGTGGACGAGTACGGGGACGCCATGCTGGCGGTGGACGGGGTCTATTATGGAACAGGGGGGAACGATTACCTTCACCGGTTCTACGGAGACGGCAACGGTGGTTCCGACATGGATTCGGGGTGGCAGTTCGTCTCCCTGGACGGCTCGTTTGCCAGCGGAACCCACACTCTGACGGTGGGTGGTTATAACAATCAGAAGACCTATGATAATGAGTGGACCGAGGCATACTTTGACGAGATCGTTCTTACGGTCTGCTATCCCACCGCGACCCCCACCCCGAGTGTCACCCCCACGCCAACAGTCACCCCGACACCGTTTGGATTTAAAACTCCATCCCCGACCCCGAGTATCACACCTTCTCCCAGTGTCACCTCGACACCTATTGGCTATAAAACTGTGACCCCGACACCATCGGCTTCGCCTACGGTAACGCCGGAACGGGTAATCGTCGGGAAGGGGTATGCCACCTACTATATTATGGGTGAGGAGAATAACCTGATGAACGCCTATCAGGATATCCCCAATTCAACGGTTGACCTTGCCTGGACCGCCGCCAACATCAACTCGCGGGTCAGCATAGTGGCGACCGGGGATGACGTCAATATATTCCTCGATGAGTGGGAGAACGGATATAACTACGATCGGAGCGACCCCTATCATACGGCCGATGCCAAGTGGTGCGTGGCGGACGGGACCGAACTGAACGCGGGCGATGTGCTGAACCTTACCAATGATTTTACCGCTGTCACCGGAAGTTACGGGGTTGACTCCGGAGACGTTCTGCATGTTATGAACGCGCCCCTGAACATCGTCCGGACTCTCTGGCCGGATTACTCTCCCGGAACCTACATGGCCGGCTCCTGGGAACTCTATCCGATCCAGCACTGGGAGAATACTTACACGGTTCCGGTAGGGGCCGATACCCGTCCTCCGGATTTCCCGTTTGAATATAGCTATCTCTTTGTCCAGGGGTTTACCAACGGCACCCGGGTGCGGATCAACGACCCCTACTACGCCGCCGAGTGGGAGGTTGATACCGTAATAAATAATGGGAAGGAGATAATATATCCCGACCCGGATGGGGCGGATTTCTCCCTCTACTCGGTAGTTCATCAGGGGACTTACGTGGTAGGAACATTTGACGGAACCACCGATCCGGCGCCGCTCCAGGCGGGTATAGTGACCAGCCAGAACGGGAATGTCGACAGCCGGTTCTATACTCTCACCCCGAGCGATCTGCTGGGGTATACCTACTTCATCCCTACCCCGTCTTATACCGCGGTAGCTGAAGATTTTGACAGCCGGTCGATAGAGAATACCGCCTATATATTCTCATTTCAGTCCGATACCCAGGTATCGATAGAGTGGTCCTCCGGTTCGGAAGGGCCGGTGACTCTGGACGAAGGGGATGTATATTATTTCGTGCTGCCCTCTATCCCCTTTGGGACCTGGCAAGGAGATTACGCGACCAAGATATCCTCGGATGAGAACTGGAAAAAGATCTGGGTACTGGTCTCGGGAGATGACAATAACTCCGGGGTGGACTTCGGCTATCAGGCGCTCTTCCCGGAATATTTCGGGGAGAGTTATTACCTCCCGTATGCCCCCAGTAATCCGACACATCTCACCCCGCTCTACGACGATACTACCTTCTATGTGGACTGGGATACCGACTGGGTGGCGGATACCAGTTTTGTGCTCGATCAACTGGAGACCCGGCTTCTCTTCCCGCCGAGCTGGACTTCGCCTACCGGATACGACGGTACCGGTGCCCACATCTGGGCCGACAAGAAATTTCCCCTGGCCTGGGCTCAGGATAATACCCAGCACACCCTTGGTCCGGAAGCCGACGGCTACCCGCCCGACTTTGATTACGGCTTCACCATCCTTCCGCTGCACTGGTATGATCCGTTTATGGGGATGTGCAAGATAGCGGACCCGACGGAACTCCCCCCCGAGGGAGGGACGGTATATTACAAGATAGAAGTGGAGAGTTTTTACTATACGGTCTATAACCTGGATCTTTACGACTATCTCCCTCCGTCTTTCGATTATCAGACCGGTACGACGACTATCACCTACACCGATGGGACGCCGACCGGTTACGCCGATCCGACCTGGGACGGATCGACTGACCCGCAGACACTGTCATGGTATCTGGATTATGACATGTCCCCCTATAACATGATTACTCTGGAGTTCGGGGCCGCGCCCGAGAGCGGCGCGTTCCCGGGACAGCATATGAACCGTGGTCAGGCTTACGGGACTGACTTTTACGCGGAGACCAATATCAACTGTTCCTATTTTTGGCCGGAGGACTGGGCCTTTGTCTATTTGAAGCCGGAAGTGATCTGTCCCTGCCCGCTCTATCTTCATTCGGATGGACCGGATCCGGGGAGTGAGCGCGACCTGGACCGGGTGGAGCCTATCTCGGCCACCGCGACCATTGAGACTATATCCAACGGGTCTACCCTGTCCTTCTTTGATTCTCAATCCATGGTCGAGGATCTGGTGATCGATGGGACCAGCGCGTCGGTGGCCTATCTCTACTTTCAGAACTCAGTAGGGACACCCGATATAACCGCGACCTTTGGCTACAGCCACGTTTCGGACTTTTCCACCTATACTGTTATCGGGAGTGCCCTCATATCTGATATTATGACCAGCGGGTGGCAGGAGTTCATTCTAGCTGTGGACGCGACAGTGCAAACCGGTAACTATCTTGGACTGGGGGTGACCGAATCGGCCACCGGGAGTGACTCGATCGATCTGGTCTACGACTCAACTACTTACTATTCCCGGGTGGCGCTCAATACCACCACCTTTACGGAGATCGAATGGCTCCGGACCTATGACGATGCCTATCCGGGCGGGGTGGAGACGGACGTCTTCGAGGCGGGAGATACCGTATATTACCGGTGCGAGGTTACCAACCCCTTCGGGAACGAGGATATCAGCGACAGCCGGATTACGATTTACGACACCCAGGGAGACCCGGTGGTGGATGATGTCTCGATGGACCCCCCGGTAGGTTACGGCTCCAAAATCTACGAGTATCCATTCGTGACCGACTACCAGCCGGGGGATTACGACACCACGGTGGTGGCGTACGAGGGGACGGAAGCGACCTGCGAGTCGACCTCGACCAACTCCCTCACCACCGGAACGCCGACCGCGGTAAAGCTGAAGTATCTGGGGGCGGAAGGATACAGCGGTTTGGTGGCGATCGTATGGGAGACGGGCGCAGAGATCGACAACCTGGGATTTATGGTTTACCGGGCGCTGGATGACGCCGGTCCTTATGAGCGGATCAGCGAGCATCTTATCCTGGGGTTAGGTTCTAATCCGACGGGGGGAGAGTATCTCTTCATCGATCGGGGAGTAGAGACCGGCGTGGTCTATTATTATAAGCTCCAGTCGATCGATATCGGTGGAGAGAGCGAATGGGATGGCCCGGTAACGGGAACAGCGCCCGGGAGCGGGGAAGAGTTTGTATATGACCCCGCCGATTACGCTGGAATCGGCATAAACGATGGCGCCGCCGTCCCCATCCCGTCGCCACTGCCCACTGCCCATTCCCAACTGCCCACTTCATCGCCACTGCCCACTCCCCATCCCCGCCCCGATTTATCGGGGTCCCCACTCCCCACTCCCGAACCACTGCCCACTACCCACTCTCTACTGCCTACTCCCCAGCCTACTGCCCACTGCCCACTGCCCATTATCCATTCCGGAGATTACACCGGTGACGGCACCTCCGATATCGCGTTGTTCCGTTCCGCTTCCGGACTTTGGTCGGTCCGGGGAGTGACCCGGAGCTACTTTGGGGCGGAGGGTGATCTCCCGGTCCCCGGCGACTATGATGGTGACGGAACCGCCGATCTCGCTATCTTCCGGAGCGGTTCCGGCCTTTGGGCGATCCGGGGATTGAGCCGGGCTTATTTCGGCGGGATCGGCGATCTCCCGGTTCCGGGCGATTATGACGGCGACGGCCAAGCTGATCTGGCTATCTTCCGGGATTCATCCGGCCTCTGGGCGATCCGCTCCATCAGCCGCGGGTACTTCGGCGGCCCCGGAGATTTTCCGATCCCCGGTGATTATGATGGAGATGGAACCGCCGATATCTCATTATTCCGTCGCGGTTCCGGCCTCTGGGCAATCCAGGCAATGAGCCGGTTTTACTTCGGTTCTGCCGATGATCTTCCAGCCCCGGCCGACTATGACGGTGACTGGACGGATGATCCGGCCATCTTCCGTCCGTCATCCGGTCTCTGGGCGATCCGGAGCCTGAGCCGGTTCTATTTCGGGGGAAGTCCGGATCTGCCGCTCTCGATGAACCTGGAAGGCGATGGGATTGGCTTACCGTCGATCTTTCGGAGAGATGCCGGACTCTGGGCGGTTCGGGGAATGAGCCGGCTTTATTTCGGAGGGGGGAGGGACCGGCCGGTGGTTAAGTAGAAACTGAACGTCGAACATCGAACATCGAACTTCCAACATCGAACGAAAGAGAGAGATAAGGACCGGATTCTAAACGAAGAATAGTAGTCAGTAACCCGGGTTGTGCTAGGCCGGGATATACTGCTTACCGTATTACAATGAAGACCTTTCCAGTTAAATTGCTTTCTATCACCATCTTCCTCGGTGTAATCGCACCTTCTCTCTCCCGGGCCGGGGATGAGAAAGGGGGGGTGGTATATCTTCCCCCGCCGCCTGCCCGGCTGATCGCGCCGAAGAGCGGAGAAGTCATCAATGGACCGATTATAGAAAAGGAGTTTGTCTGGTCAATTGTGGCTCAAGCCGTGAAATACCACCTGGAGGTCTCTCCCAACCGAAAATTCTACCGGATTATCCGGGAGGCTTATCCGGAGGATAACCGGTATAACTTTGAGAATATGCCGGAAGGAACTTACTTCTGGCGGGTCAGCAGTATCGATGAGCGTGGAATGGAGGGGGGTGTCAGTCCCATCCAGTATTTTGTTTACCCAAGGCATTAATTTAACTCGTGGCTTTGGAATTGCCCCGATATCCATCGGTACAATAAATAGGAAATTAAAATAAACCGCAAAGAAGAAAATATATTTTGAATCTAAGTTGCTGCAACGCGGATCAGGAAGAGAGATAAATGAATTCAAATAAATTAGCGTATATAGGAATTATGGCAGGCTTGATTTGCTCAGCGGCGGTGGCGGAGGAAACACCGATTACGCAGGGAGAGTGGGCGGTCTATCTGGCCCGGGGACTGGGTCTGGAGAAGGCGATGCCGGAAGGGTCTTCAGCCGATAAGTATATCTCCGTCCTCGGCAATAAAGGCTATCGCCGGATAGAAGGCGAGGATTACTATGAAATATCTCCGGAACTTTCAATTTTGGAATCAGACAAATTCGGGCTTACCAGTAAGAAGAAATGGCTGGGAGCCGAAGGGAAATCCGGCACGGCGCGGTATCGATTTGAGGTCCCGGTAGGCCGGGAGTACACAATCCGGGCCCGGAACCAGGGGATGAGCCAGTTCTGGACCATTGATGATCAGGGGAGCGTGATGCTCTCGCCGGAGCTTGATTTTAAATGGATGGAAGTCGGGGATTTCAATCTGAAACCCGGGCCGCATGAAATTACCGTCTCGGTTCCTTCCGGAGGAGGTGTCGATCTCTTCGAACTCCTGACCGAGTCCGCCCCCGCTATCGAACCTCCCGGCGGTTTCCAGCCGTTAGCCCCGCTTACTTATAAAGATAAAGCCATTACCATAGTTAAGGCTCTCAACCTGGAGGATGAACTTCCGATCGATTCCGGGTTCTTTCTGATTCTAGAGGCGGAGTCATATGACCGGGCCGAAGGAGAATTTAAGGTAAGTGAAAATGAAAAACCGGGGGCTTCTTCCGAGAAGAAGTGGCTGCAGTCGGATGGAAAGGTGAGCGTGTCCTATAGCTTTGAAGTCCCCGAGCGGGGATTATATACGATTAAAGCCCGTGGTTTCGGCGACCGAAAAGAAGAATGGACATTTGATCTGGGGGAGGAGAGGACGGTATTTACACCGGGCTCTCTCAGCAAGTTCAACTGGCGGCCGGTCACCAATGTCTTTTTTGAACCTGGACCTCACACGATAGAGTTAGTCTTAAAGGAAGGGAACGGTACCGATGTAATTATGGTTGTTCGCCGGCGGGCGACTGCGGCCAACTATCTCCAGCTTCTCTCCGATTTCGGCCTCCAGGAAGGCGCGTTGCCGGCAAACAAGGCATCCATCGGCCAGCGGCGTTATCAGCTCTATCAATCGATCGAGGCCGAGAAGTACAAGGAAGTATCGGGGGAAGTTGAGAACTCCACCTCGGATCGCCATGGAACCCCGTCCGGTCTCTCATGGCTTCGCCCCAAGAACGGAACTGCCGTCTGCCGGTATGAGGTCGAACTGAAAGAGGAGGGGATGTACGCTCTCTATATGCGCTCATTCGGTCCAAGTTTTCTTACCTGGACAGTTGATCCTGAAGGTGATTCCTTCCGGGAGAAGCGGGATTCATTTCCTCATGATGGCGAGGAGTTTTCCTGGGGAGAAGTGGTTACACTGGAACTGGCCCGGGGTAAGCATATATTTGAAGTGTCAATACCCGACTCGGCCGGCCTGGACACCTTCGAACTCCGCAAGCGGGCCTGGTCTCAAGCTGATCTCGACGCGTTGGCCGGAGAATCCGTCAGCCGGGAAGAAGCTCTCCGCAATCTGGAGGAGGTCGAGGAACGAGGTGAAGATACTGCCGATGAGAAGGAAGAGGAAGAAGATTCGGATCCTCCGGATGAGACGGATCCGCCCGATGAATACACTCCGCTCAGTCCCTATATTCCCGGGGTCTGACACAATCCAGCGGGTTATATAACCACAAAGTACACGACTCTGCCGGTAGGGTGGCGTATTTTGTGGTTTTAATTATTGTTTGTTTTTGGAACATTGTGTTCATGATCGATAAAAACGAGCTCCGGCGGCTCGATCGGGGCAGTCTGACTTGTCCGACAAAATCCCTAACTTTTTAAAAAGGAGAAAATAATGAAAACACCTATATTAGTCATCTCCGCTCTGCTCATGATTGCCTCCGGGTGCGGTCATAACCTGGAGCGTGATTATGTGGAATCGGAGAGCACGATTGAGGAGATCAAGACTGTCGCGGTAATGCCGTTTGAAAACCTGACCAAGTTCCCCGACGCCGGCGAGATTGTATCGGAACTCTTCACCACCGAACTCTATCAGAGCACTCACTTCAAGATCCTTGACCGGAATCAGGCTAAGAGGGTTATGCGGGAGAAGAAGATCACGCCGCCCCAGATAATAGATCGCCGCTTCGCCCAGAAGATCGGGAAGGTCCTGGAAGTGGATGGGGTCTTCATCGGATCTGTCTCCGAGTACTGGTACCGCCTGGAGAAGAAGAAGCGTCGTCAGGCCGGTGAGGAACCGGCGGTGGGCGTCAACGCCCGGTTGATAGATGTAGAATCAGGAGAGGTGGTCTGGGCGTCAAGCCATAGCCGTTCCAGCCATGACGCCCTGACCGCGGATAGGGACCATATTAATCGGATAGCCCAGATTGTGGTGGCTAATATGGTGGATTCTTTGGAGTGAATAAATCAGTAAGCAGTGAGCAGTAAGCAGTGAGCGGTGACAGAATGACCAATGTCCAAATGCGAGGTTGAATTTGGAAATTGGAAGTAAATGATGAACATCGAACGTCGAAAGGGATCCCCAAAGGGACGGTAGTCAGTAGCGAAGGGCGTAAGCCCTGGTTCATCGAACAACAAATAAACGTTGAACATCGAATATCTATAATCCAATATTTTACCATGAAAAACAGGAGAACAATTATGACAAAGAAACTGGTATGGATAACATACGGATTAGTTTTTGGAATAATAATGACCGGCTGCGGGCATAATTATGTCACGGCCCGGGCTGTGGATGATGATAATCTATCCGATATAAAGTCGGTGGCGGTACTCCCGTTTGAGAATATGACTAAATTTCACGAGGCGGGCAAGATCGTCCCCGATCTGCTGGCGACCGAACTCTATATCTCCGGCAGATTCAAGGTGATGGAGAGAACGGAAGCGGTGGCTATCTGCGCGGAAGAAGGGATCAGAATTCCTGAGGCGATGGATGCCGGTTACGCGCGGACCCTGGGAGAAAAGTTGGGTGTGGATGGAGTTTTTATCGGGTCGGTCTCGGAGTACTGGTATCGAATTTACCGGGAGGAGGATGAAGAGGTAGAACCGGCGGTAGGGATCAATGCCCGTCTTATCAGCGTCGCGACCGGTGATGTGATTTGGGCGGCAAGTGTTACCCGCTCCAGCTATGACCTCCTTATGTCCCAGAAAGATCCCCTGAACCGGGTAGCCCAATTGTCCGTGATGCAGATGCTCGATACTCTCTTATAATTTTTACACTGTAAAAATTTTAATGAAGTATTTTCCCACAATCGTTATTGCTTTTCTCACCGTTGTCGGTATTCCACTTTTGGCCTATACCGAGGAACTGGTAGAATTTCATCCTCACTTTTCCCTGACCGGATACTATGACGACAATATCGATTTTTCTCCCCAAACCGGCTCCGAAGATATGTATTTGAAGATGTCTCCCGGCCTTTCCTCCCGGTTAAATCTAAAATGGCTGCCGATTGAAGCGGATTATACCTACACGCGCTATCAATACCATAAGCGTAATGACCTCACCCGTGACTTCCACAATTTCTCCATCAAGACCCTGAAAGCTCTCAGGATATTTAACAATGTGACACTTAAGATCGATGAGAAGTATGACACAGTTCCGGTCGATATCAATCTGCCGGCGAGCCAACCGTCAAATCTGACCCAGCGCAATACTTTCTCGGTCAAACCGCTCTGGGAGAAATATTTCTCCCGGAAGATGAAGTTCGCTGCCGGTTATGAATTCTCACGGGTTGACTATACTTCAAGCGGTCTTACCGGAGATGACTATTATGGCCACCGTTTCTTTTTTCGCTGGGATGGTGAAATCTATCGCTCTTTGATCATCTATCAGAAGGATCAATATCAACTGAAGTATTTCAAAACCGCCCCGGATTATACCCAGTTTCTCCCCGAGGCCGGCGTAAAGATGAAATTCGGGAGACGATTAACCCTGGATGTCAATGGCGGTTACTCGTTCGATCAGACGGGAGATGAAAAACATGGGGGATATGTATATTCCGTTGTGGGGGGCTGGATACCCGCATCAAGAATTAAACTTCAAGCGACGTTCCGACAGAATCGTACTACCGACGTACAGGGAGAACCATACACGGAAGAATATTATGAATTGAATCTCGATTATAAAGCGTCGAAACGGGCTCGCTGGGTACATGGTTTACCCCTTGAGCTAATAAAGGTAATAAAGAACATAAATCAATCGGTGGCAAGATCAAAATTAGTGGATCAAGTTTCGGTGCCTTTTCAGTAAGAAGTGTCA
>Ga0222702_1000069_pt1 | contig 28524 bp, 28 predicted proteins | sample AntAcemetage1504_FD_181152 | JGI IMG/M metagenome (GOLD analysis project Ga0222702, IMG submission 181152) | Saline water microbial communities from Ace Lake, Antarctica - #1504 | ecosystem: Environmental > Aquatic > Non-marine Saline and Alkaline > Saline | place: Antarctica: Ace Lake...
TGGACTGTCATACCATGGCCGCTGAAGGGCCTCCGGTAGGTCCTGATCCAGGTGTCAGACGTCCCCGTATATGTCTCAGCAACGGGGATGGAACCTGTCCCAGGGAGTGGATGCAGTCTCTTGCAGGGTGTTTCAAAAAGGCCTTTAAAACAGAAATCGCTATCAATCAGCCCTTTAAAGGAGGGCATATCATACGATCACACGCCAAAGAACTCCCATGGATTCAGCTTGAGCTCTCCCGTGAAGATTTTCTCTCAAATGAAGGGAAAAGCGAGGCGGTGCTCCAGGCGCTGGCGGATTGGTGTAACCGCTTACATGAATAGGGGATAGGCGTGCATCCCTTATGAGGAAGACTATCCACGTTTTGTGGGCATGAAAAGATTGGACAGCTTTGGCGGTTTTCTCTCTTTCCAGGCGCCGCGATGGTAGGCATCGCTGATGATCAAAGGAAACGTAATAGTGGCTTCGCCAAATACCATCTGTTCATATTTCAGGTCCACCTTCCCCCAGGAGCATGCCTCCTTCAGTGTGGATCCGGAGAGCCCACCGTCCCGTTCATCCGCCACCGTGAGTTGGATCGCATATTTATGAACCGGTTTTTGCTCTCCTAAGATATCCGTTGCCACGACAACATCCTGTGTGAAATTCTTGGGGACACCGCCGCCTACCATAATAATGCCTGTGTCTTTAACAGCAAGCTTGATCTCTGTAAGTTCGCGGAAATCACGAACAGAATCGATGGAAAGGTGTTCCTCTTTCCTGTGCCACTGATGGTATACCAGGCCGAACCCGGCAGAACAGTCCGAAAACGCAGGCACAAAAATCGGGACCCCTTTTTTGTAGGCGGACAGAACCACGGATTTCTCAGCCTTTAGCTCTTCCCCATCCAGAAAGGCGCCCATGGCATGGATGAATTCCCTGGAGGAATGAGGTTTGGGAGCGAGGGTATCGGCGATCTTGGCAATGGTCATATCGCAGACCCGCAACTGGTCTTCGTCTATATATGTATCGTAGATCCGGTCAATGGCAAGTTGACTCAACTCCATATCATTGACAAAGGAACTCCCTATGTAATGTTTAAAACCGAGGGCCTCAAAAAAGTCCTGGTCCACAATGATGGCCCCTGTGGAGACGATGGCATCTATCATATTGTTTTCGATCATTTCAACCACCACATGCTTTAGACCTGCGCTGAATAGAGACCCGGCAAGCGTGAGAATAATCGTGCAGTCATGGTCTGACAGCATCCGGTTGTATATATCTGCTGCGGTGGCAAGATTTCTCGCCTGGAAGGCCATCTTAGCATAGGCGTCTATGATCGGCCTTGCATCAAATCCTTTGATGTCAAGATGCTCTACAGGGATCTTCAACATATCGTTCTTATGCATTATTCTCCTCTCTCTGTGTAAAGACCATACTCAAAATCCGATAAATCAATTTCGCGGCCAAGAAATCAGAGGCCTTGTTGGCCGGATTGGGCAACAGCTCGGTCACATCTATTCCTACCACGTTTTTTGCCTTTATTACGGGCCCTAAAAGACCGAACAGATGGTACCAACCAAGCCCTCCTGGCTCCGGTGTACCTGTGGATGGCATAACCGAGGGATCAAAAACATCTAAGTCAATTGTGATGTAAACATCCCGGGTCAGGGCCTTAACTATTCTTGGAACCACATTTGAGCCTTTAGCAATCTCATGGGCAAAAAATGTGCGGCCCGGTTTCAATTTATTCATTTCAGACGCATCCATGCTTCGGATACCCGCCTGAACATAGGGACAGAGTTCACCGATCCTGGACATGACACAGGCGTGATTATACCGGCTCCCCTCATACGCGTCCCTTGTATCGGAATGCGCATCCAACTGCAAAACAGAAAGATCCGGGATTTTTTCCGCCACTGCACGAACCAGACCCACTGAAACCGAATGTTCTCCGCCTATGCCGACCACAAACTTCCCATCTGCCACAAGCGGTCTGGCACGCTCGTAGACAGCAGTGACCATTTGCCACGGGTCATCCGGGCAGTGGACAGGCTCCATGGTTATCATCCCGCGTCTGAATACCTCGGAATCCGTCTCAATATCGTACAGCTCCATATGAGCAGAGGCATCCAGCAGGGCCTGCGGCCCCTGGCTGGCGCCCTTCATCCATGTGGATGTGCCATCATAGGGGACGGGCAATATCGCAATGGCTGCCGTTTCATAACGACAAAAATTATCACTTAGGGCGCCAAAGGCCCCCGGGTGTATTTTGGGTTTCATGGGAGATTATCAGGCTGCCAGGTTGTATGTTTTGGGAAAGTGTACCCCCCGTTCATATGTATGGACAGAAGGGGATTTGGATTGGAAGAATTGGACAATATGGTCCCTGGCTCCTTCCACGTCGAATGGCTTGCAGGAAAACAGATCTACAAACGCGAAGTTCTTTTTGGGATATGTATGGAGGGAAATATGGCTCTCGGCGATAATAGTGACGCCGGTAATCCCTTCATCTTCCGGTATCTGCCCCTTGTATCTAAATACGTATGGCTGTGTTATCTTTGTCATACCGATCTTCTCGGGCAGGTCATTCAACAGGTTGAAGCAGGCATCGAGATCATTCAGGATCGCGGGGTTACACTCTCCCAGATCCAGCATCAAATGGGGGCCGTATCCATCCATCGTTCTGTTCATTTTGCATAAATCCTCCTTTGGAATATGGTCAGTCACCCGATCTGTCATGTCTGTCCGCCATACAAAGGCAGGTCGGGTTACTGAGAAATTGAAGTTTCCTCAAATCCCGTCCAAATCAAGGTAGACGGGATAGCACGCTCGCTGCTCACTGCCAGCAGTTAGGCCATAGGATAAAGCAAGAGACGTGCCATTTATGCATCAAGGCACTGTTCAAAAGATCGGAGTGAAGCATATGCTGAAGTTTAACATGTCATTCCAGCTTGTTACAGGGAATGACAGTTTGCCGCCGCTCTAACTAATTGAGAGGCGGAAGTAGTTTATCTTTCAGGGCCATATAATTATCGGAACTTGAAATTCCGATCTTTGTGACATATCGGAAGATGGAGTTCCTCTTTATATTTTCTTTATTATTTCAGCTTGTTAACCTGCCTTGTCAGCCTGCTTGCAGAAGATAATCCCATCATTTTTCCGAATCGGAACCCCTAATTCCGATCATGTTCGGGCCAAAAGCCTAAATAAATCATAGAAAAACAATAGGTTATCGCTATGGCACATCCATTGCTGTTAATAGACAATATGAACTCTAATCTTCACCAAGGTGTACTGTGAGAGTGGGCGGCAAAAAAGGAAAAGCGAACGTCAATCTGATCACAATCAGAGGCATTGTTGTCCCGGTGGATTGGGATGAAAAGGGGAGAGTGGTATACCTGGCCATATCTACCTTCGACGAGGATGAATACCTCGTCGACAAAGACGAAAAGGGAGCAGCGTTGCTGCGGTTCATACGCAAGGAAGTCGAAATCACAGGCATTCTTAAAAGGGAAGAAAAGAGCCAGATAATCACAGTTAAAGAGATCCACCCTTGAATGGATCCAAACGAGCCCCATGCCCCAAGATCGGAGTTCATTATCCTTGACGGATATGATATAATGCATACTTCCGGGCGAAGTTCTTGATCGGCAAGAGATCTGAAAATCTTGTTTGACTTGCCCTTTTAGACACCTTTTGCCAGGACAAAGAGACTGACTTATATTTTTTCAGAAGATAAATCATGAACACCCTCGCCATTATTGCGAACTTCAAGTTTCAGGATCTTCTCGACATCCTGTTTCTTACTGTAGTGGCCTATCATCTCTTCATCTGGTTCCAGGGGACCAAGGCGTTCAAGGCCCTTATCGGGCTCCTGGTCTTAGGAGCCGTATTTACCATCGCAAGGGCAGGGGGCCTGTTCCTGACCACTTGGGTGTTTCAATTTCTGTGGCAGATCCTGGTTATCCTGCTCGTGGTCCTTTTTCAATCGGAAATCCGGCAGGTCCTGGAAAAGGTAAATCCGCTCCAAAGATTCGGATTTCGCAGACGAAAAAAATCCGAAGAATGGATTGTAGAATTTGCAAAGGGGGTTTTTGCCCTTGCCGGGAAGAAAACAGGTGCCCTCATCATTATCGAACGGGCTGAAAGGGTCCGGGAGTATATGACTGAAGGACAAAAGCTTGAATCCGCACCTACCCCGGAAGTTTTGAAAAGCATTTTCCAGAAGGAATCGCCCCTTCATGACGGCGCCATTCTCATCAGACAGGGAGAAATCACGGAAGTGGCCTGTTATCTTCCCCTCACCCCGGCCGAAGGACTGCCAAAGGAGTGGGGAACCCGCCACCGCGCGGCCATAGGCCTTTCCGAACGCTGTGACGCCTGGGTTGTGGTGGTTTCCGAGGAACGCGGGGAGGTCTCAATGGCGAGGGAAGGCCAAATGATTCCTGTAGAGAACCCCCAGGGGTTTTACCAACTGATCCAGGAGGCCTTGACCGCCTCAGGTCCCGGAGACAAGACCTGGAAGGAAAAGATTCGCCATTTTCTGCTCAGCCATTGGCGCGCTAAACTGGTGACACTTTGCCTCGTCAGCCTTCTCTGGTTAATCCTGGCAGGGCAGCAGGACTTTGAAGTCACATTAAGGGTTCCCCTTAGAATTAAGGAGCTTCCTTCCCGTGTGAAAATCGTGGGACCTCTCAACACCAATATCCAGGTTACCCTCCGGGGTCTGCGTAGAGATGCCAGTATTCTGGATAAGGAGAATGTGGTTGCTGAAGTTGATCTCTCTAAGGCCCAACCGGGGAAGATGGACTTTGCCATTACCCGGAATGAAATAGGGTTGCCCGATGACCGGGTTCAAGTGGTGAACATCGATCCATCGAGAGTTGTATTCACCTTTAAGGAAATGCCGAAACATCAAGAACGTCAGCGATAGAACGGAAAAGGGATATGCGTTTTGCAATGGGAGGATTAGGAATGGCAAAGACTAACCTTTTCCCTTGATACCCCGGATGCGCAACGGGTCATTCTCATGGGAGATTTCAACCACTGGAACGAGAAGATCCATCCCATGAAAAGGGGGGATGACGGCGGGTGGAAAAAATACATCATGGTACCGCCGGGCAGGTACGAATACCGATTTCTCGTGGACGGCCAGTGGTGGAACGACCCAAACAATAGTCAGGTTTGCCCAAACTGCTTTGGCACCACAAACAACGTGCTGAAGGTCGACTGATGCCGTGTCATCTCAAAATATCTAGCGCCCCTCATCGGTGGGCGGGCGCAGTCTCGGCCCTTAAGAGGGACTTCTCTTGACTCAGCATAGCAGCTTATCCAGATTTATGGATATCACCGCTTTTCACATGTTATCCAGCTAAATAACTGGAAAACTTGGACCATTTTTCTCAAAGAAAACATTTTAGATAGGATTTATCCAGAAATCGTACAATACCTTGATGGCGTGGACGCTCCGCGCCCACGCCATCGCGCTGCGGATTCCATCCGCTGACTGTCAGGCGCTTCGCGCCTGCCATCCAGCGAATTCACCTGACAGCATCCGTCCATGACCCCTTCTGGCTCATTCCCGGATTTGCAGGTGATCCGCAGCGCGTTATACGCTTTGAATCAATTATAATCACAAATGGTTAATATGGTATTTAATGTGCTCTTTCTTGATACTATTTTAGCAAAGATGAATCGGATCCCAGGTAATTTTTAAAATTATCTTGAGTATTCTTTATATTTTTATATATTTTCTTTTCATTATCAAATAATGCCTTTTGGTTAAAAAAATGAACGGTTTTACACAATCACCATATTTTGCTTATATCATTATTCCACTCTTAATTTGCTTGGCTCGCATAGTTGACGTTTCTCTTGGTACATTGCGTATTATATTACTATCAAAAGGCGCTAAAAATATTGCTCCAGTTCTCGGCTTCTTTGAGATACTTATTTGGCTGCTTGCCATTGGGCAAGTAATGCAAAATTTAACGAATATCACTAATTATTTTGCTTATGCCTTAGGTTTTGCTCTCGGAAATTATATCGGTATTATGATAGAGCAAAAGCTCGCAATGGGAATGGTGGTTGTGCAGGTTATTACTCGACGTGATGCTTCAGAACTTATAAACTTTTTAAGACTTGCAGATTTCGGCTTAACGGTAATTGAAGCAAACGGCGGAACTGGACCAGTCCATCTAATTTTTACAATTACTAAACGTTCTAATTTGCCATATATAATTAAAACTATAAACAATTTTAATCCAAAAGCATTCTATGCAGTTGAAGATATTCGTTTTGTCTCGGATGCTATTTTTCCTGCAAAAACATTTTGGTTGAAATCTAAATTCACTGCTCTTATTGGCGCTCGTAAAGCAAAATGAAAAACGGATGGTTGTCCAGAATGTTTAAATTTGAAAATTCTTAATGAAGTGGTCAAGTCTCCGTTTAGCTCTTGCTTGAAATAGAAAGAGCTAAACGGAGACTTGACCCCCACTCGTGCACTCTACACTATCCATGATCCCGGCAGACGATGACGCGGCGTATGGTTTCAATGTTCATTACGAGGGCAATCAGAGACAGCGTCAAAGGAACTTGATTGAATATGGCACCAAGGAATATGAGAAAGACACGGACATCGCGGCCCAGGCGAGGCACCTTGCCATGAATGATCCTATCGCGCATAAGACGGTCATACTTGTCTGCCGTATAGCTCAACATAAAAGAACCGATGATTGCCAGAAATCCAATGAATAGCATTAAAGGACCCGGGTTTGCTGAATATACGTGGCATGTGAGGCCAAATAAGAGAAAGGCGTCTGCGTAACGGTCCAAAACCGCATCGAACCAGCCACCGTAATCGCTCCCCTGGAACTTGAGCCGTGCCACTTCACCATCGCAGCCGTCAATGACCGAGGCAAACTGTGCCAGCAGACCACCCAGCAACAGCCCGGGATAACCGCCAAAAGCGAACAGGCCTGCGCCCAGCATGGAGCACAGGAACGAAAACAAGGATATCTGGTTGGGAGTGACCGGGCACTTCACCATGCGGCGGGAGATCCTCAAAGATAAGGGCCGGTTGAGATAGCGCGACACGGGTCCATCATTAGACTTCCCTCTCAAACGGTCCAGGAGCGCTTTCTCCGCCCGAGTAAAGGCTGCTGGATCGTCCACATCGATCCAGAAACGGCCGCTGGTGTGGAACGTCCTTGCCCGGCCCACGGCAGCCAGGATACGAACCGCTCCGGACAGGCTGGTTTCACCGTGTTTCTCCGTGCTATGCTCCAAGGCCTCGAATATGGAGGGGGAACAAAAGAAAATGCCGGTGTCGAAACCATTAAATTCTGTCAGCCTTTTGCCGATGTTTCGTATCTTACCGTCTTCGGTCTTTACCCGGGTGACATCTTCCATGTCGACAAGGGAATTCCGAATATCTCCATCCACGGCAAGGATGATCTCCCCCTCAGCCGGGGGATGCGCCATCATCTCGCGGGCAATGGACGGATCAAAGAGGTGGTCCGCCATCAGCAGAAGGAAGGGTTCATGCAGGGATTCCCGTGCCTTGAGTACCGAAAAACCGTTTTCCTTTTCCCAATCCTCGTTGATGAGAGGGGTGATAGGAATCCCGAGACGGACGGCAAGAGGACCGAGGAAATCCCGAACGTGCGCCCCCTGGTATCCGGTGACCACATAAAAATCATCCGCTCCGGCCTGTATGGCAGAGCGGATGGCCCGCTCGATAAGCGGCACACCAAGCAGTGGTATAAGGGGCTTGCTATCGCCCCACCGCCGCAATCGGCTACCTTTCCCCGCTGCTATAATCAGACACTTCATGCCGCTGTTCTCCATAAGTACCGTTGATGAAGGCTTCGGTCATGCGATGGGCCTCGTCATCGGTGTGCTGGCGTGGGGGGTGTTTGCAGAAGTAGGCCGATGGCCCGTAAAGGATACCCCCCTCTTTGCGATTCAATGCCAGCTTGGCACACCGGATCGCGTCGATAACGACACCGGCAGAATTGGGGGAGTCCTCCACGGAGAGGCGCAGCTCCAGATTCATGGGCACTTCACCGAAGAGCTTACCTTCCATGCGGATAAAGCATACCTTGTTGTCTTTTTGCCATGCCACCCAGTCACTGGGGCCGATGTGGATATTCTCTTTATTCAATCGCTCATCGCCCAGTTGAGATTGGACAGATTCCGTTTTGGACTTTTTCTTGGATTTTAGGCGCTTGCGGTCAAGCATGTTCAGGAAATCGGTATTGCCCCCAGTGTTCAACTGATAGGTTCGCTCCAGTTTTACGCCCCTATTCCTGAAAAGATTTGTCAGGACCCTGTGCACAATAGTGGCCCCGACCTGTGATTTGATGTCATCCCCGATGAGCGGCAGGTTTTTCTCCTTGAAACGGCCTGCCCAGGTCGAGTCGCTGGCTATGAAAACCGGGATGTTGTTGATCAATCCAGTGCCTGCCTTCAGGGCACAGTCCGCATAAAACCTTGTGGCCTTTTCAGAACCCACCGGCAGGTAATTCAGTAGTATCTCCGCGCCAGACTCCTTTAATACAGCGACCAAATCCTCTTGAGACGGCTCAGGCTCGTCGCTGAGTACAAAGCGGAATTTCTCATCGTAATCTCTCATATGTTCGGAGAAACCATCCATAATCCGGCCCATTTGTACCCTGACACCAGTTGTGGAGATATCTTTGCAAAAGAGTGTCGTACAGTTAGGTGCCGCAAACATGGCCTCTGCAACATCCCTTCCCACTTTTCGTTTGTCGATATCAAAGGCCGCCACAACCGCAATATCCTGGGGCTTATAACCCCCCAGATCATAGTGCATCAGCCCGATGGGTTCCTCATCTTCTTTGTAGCGGTAGTATTCGATGCCCTGAATAAGCGAACTGGCGCAGTTTCCGATCCCAACAACCGCGACTTTGATATTACTCATAAATCCACCTCCCTGTTTAGGTTACATTTTTCCATAACTTTTGGCTATTCAATAAAGGGGGTATCCACTTAGCGCAAGTTGATTACACTACGCCAGAGGCGTCAACAATATCTCGATAAGTGGTTGTTTCAGTCTCTACCGCTTGTTCCATAAGCCGGTAGAAAAGTAACCCACGTGATCTTGAGGTTCTGCGATTAAACCTAAAAGTGTATTCATCAAGATAATAATCAAGATGTTTACCTCGAACTGCACCTTGATGTGTGCTTAGTAAGACTCTCTTTAGCAACGCTGCAATTCTATGGACTCCAGGCATTGCCACATGCGCTGGATCTCCACTATCAGACAGAACAGTTTGTCTATGAGCATACCCATGCTTGACCAAATCAGAATAACCTTTCCAGCCGTCAGTTCGTATTTCGGAACCCGGCTTAACGACTTCGCATATAAATTGTATCAGGCTGTTGGCAGACACATCTGGAATTCGTTTCATTCGAACTCGTCCATATCCTTTGGGATCATGAATTTCAAGTGCAATCACAACTATTTCCTTGCCTTCGGCGCCTCGACCTCGCTTTCCTTCTTTTTTCGTGCCCCCGACGTAAGTTTCATCAACTTCAATACTGCCGTGAAGAAGATTTCGTCCAGGCCGAACCATCGCGCGCCTCAATTTATGCAACCAAGACCAAGCCGTCTGATAACTGCCCAAACCAAGAGCCCGCTTGACACCAAGAGCACTTGCACCATATTTTTGACTTGTGATCAACCAGATCGCGAAGAACCATGTTTTTAACGGATACCGGGTCTTTTCAAAAATTGTTCCAGAAGTTATCGATGTTTCAGTCCTACATTCCTTACAATGCAGGTACCCCCTGGCTGTTATCCAAGGCGACTTACTTGAGTCACATGCAGGGCATTGACAGCCTTGGGGCCAACGAAGTTGCACGAGATATTTACGACATACGTCCTCGTTCGGGAAAAAACTGTCGAACTCTTGTAATGTTCGTGGATAATCGATTCCAGCGACAAGTTTATTGGCATCTCTCATGCCTCTACCTTATCACATTCAGGCTACTTGCGCTAAGTGGATACCCCCTTTCAATAATTGTATCATCCTTGAAATCGTACTGGAAATCCACCTTTACTCTTCCACCCCGGTGAGAGCGAATCACCTTCATTGCAAGGGGTTGAATGGCCAGATGAAACCTGGCCCTATATTATTCAATAATCTCAAAACTGGAACGTTTTTTCATCTTAGCGGAGGCGGTATACACTTTGTCCATGGGATATGCAGGTTGGTTGCCAAGGCCTGAATGATCCGAATATTGGCCTGGTGAGGAACAACAAGGCCAAGGTCATTTATGGTAGGCCGTTTTGTTGAAGGGCCTCCCTGGCAATCTCGGACATACACTCAATCGCCTGCTTGAAAAGCCGGTTTCCAGCCATTTTCAGATGAAAGGGCCTTTTGTCCAAGTCTTGCAAGATATCGGGAGTGTAAGAATTTCCGTCCGAAGAATAAAGGAGTTCCCAGAACTTGCCATTCGACCTTAGATGGCTCGACAAAATCCCGCCCTGCTCTTTGCTGGAGGTGACAACTGCCGCTCCTGCGCCATCAGCCAACAGTACACATGTACCACGATCCCGCCAGTTTATGATACTGGAGAGTCGTTCCACTCCAATCACCAGCGCGGTTCTACACGTCCCGCATTGAATGGCGTTATTTACTATGGTTAGTGCATACAAAAACCCAGTGCACCCGGCTGAAACATCAAATGCGACGGCGTTTTTTGCGTTCAGAAGTTCTTGAATCATGCACGCTGCAGAGGGAAACTGCCGATCCGGCGTCACCGTGCCAACCACGATCATGTCCAGATCAAGCGGAGAAATCTCTGCCATTTTTAAGGCCTTTAATGAGGCCTGTGTGGCCAAATCGGTGGTGCCTTCTTTTCTTTCGTTAGATGAAATGCGCCGCTCTTTAATGCCGCTGCGGCGTACAATCCATTCATCCGTGGTGTCCACTATGGTTTCAAGGTCCTTATTGGACAGTATTCTTTCCGGCATTGATGAACCTGTTCCAATGATATGTGCTTGCTGTATTATCCCTGTCACCTTTGTTCCTTATGACGGATACGGGACATGTAACTGTTTATGCCACGCAAATCACCGTTTTCTACAAAAAAGCCGCCTACATAAATTGTGGGCTGAAAGGCCTGTATGATCGGAAAGAAAAGAATCCTGAGGGTCTTTTTGGGGGATCAATTCTTAGGAATGCCTATCCTAACACAAATTCTCTCAAATCAATTTCCCTGTGGGCTACACGAAAAACTTCAATCAGCTGAAGGTTTATTCCCACTGCACCACGGTAATATTTGCCGATAGCTTATGTTCCGGTCTTTCGGTGCTATCAAGAGCCGAATCAAATCTTTGAGTTTTTGTTTTACTCCTTAAAGCCGTAATCGTTCGATAGTCTTGAATGACAACTTTTACAATAAAACCTGTTTGCGCCCTTCTCTTTTCCACAAATTATGCATGCGTTATCTGCTCGTTTCTTTTGTGCATTTCTTTTGGCTGATTGTCTTGATCGCCCTTTTATCTTTTCATGCTGTTTTTCCTGATACTCGGGATTCTCACACAAAACCCTCATCTTGTCACCTTCAACAGTTTCTCTGTGAAAAATGCAAGTGGAATATCCAGGTTGTACGATGGGCTTGGCGGCCCTCACTATCCCGCTTATCACTTATGGCGAAAGGTAATTAAACCATGGGAGGGGTCATACGGCGAGACGCTTACTTCAACACGGTCTCCAACCATCACCTTGATTCGAAATTTCTTCATCCGTCCGGAAAGACGGCCCTTAACAGTAATGTCCTTATCGCAATGAATTTCCATAATTCCAGGGCCCAGAATCCTGGTAATTACACCATCCAGTTGTATTAAATCGTCCCGACTCAAGATATACCTCTTACCGGTATTGAACCTCTTTTAGTCAATTTTATCATTAGTCATCCGAAACAAACATGCTTTCAGTTAGCCTAAAAAAACCTTTTAGATTTTTCAGCCAATATACTTCAAAAACTACATTCTGGCTATTGAAAGAAATGACCTGGCGCCTTTTTGAAGACGCATAAATCAAGCGAAAGTTATCGCGATTCCCAACTTTGTATATGAGCGCAGTATGCCCTTCATTTAGAACAATTAAATCACCGTTTTTCAATTCATCGCGCTGAACCTCAACTGTATTCCTTAAAAGGCTTTTCATTGGCATGTATCCTTTAAATCTCAGTCCTGCTTGTTTGGCAGCTTCATGATAAATCAAACACAATAGATGCGAGTTGTCTAATGCCCGAGATTTTTCAAGATCTTTGCCGAATCCATAAGGTATTCCAATGTAGGAGGCTGTCCGAGAATGGCTTCGTCACGAGACCGAGCGAAAATTTCGAGGGCAAGGCGGCAAGCCCAAAACGCCCGGAGACGTAGCCATAGACTACGTTGAGGACATTTTGGGTTTGCCAACGCAGACCCCCCTCGGGATTTACAGCCGGTCGTAGCAGAAGCCTATTCTCGGACAGCCTCCTAAGTACAAAGCAATAGATATACCAAAACGACAACTTATTGGTTTTATGTGGTTTTTTGAATTTACGGCCTGGGCTGAATAAGAACTGGCAGTTCCGATTCCAACAAAAAGATGGAGCCTTCGCCTGCAATAAGGGTCATGAAGTTGATCAATAGACTGAAATAATAGGCAAAATTGAAAAAGAAATCAGGGTTCCGATATTTCGATGGATCGGAACATCCAGTTCCGGCCTGCAGATCCTCGGCACAATAATTGCTTGCTATATTCTGAGCAATGAAAGTGAAACCGCATTTTCTTCCGGAGATATTAGATAGGCTGGCTCGTAAGCTTTGAAATTGGCGAGGAAAACAAGGAGGACCTGCATAAACATGAAGCTTGAGCGGTACAAACACAATCCAATATTGGTAGCAAATTCCGATCGATCATGGGAATCGGGTGCCGTCTTCAACTGCAGTGCTGCGGTTAGCGAGCATGGTCTGTTCTACCTGCTCTACCGGGCAATCCCCAAAGGCTATACCAGGAGCCCCAGCGGAACGGGTTATGAAAACTACATCTCCAGCCTTGGCTGCGCCACCAGTGAGGACGGAATCCACTTCACCCGGTTCGAGCATCCAGTTGTCGAACCTTCAGACAACTATGACCACTTCGGATGTGAGGACCCGCGGGTCACCAGACTGGAAATCAAAGGCAGCCATTTGTACTTGATAACGTACACTGCCCTCTCTGCCCCTGCGTTTACCGGTCATGGAAACAGAGTGGCGTTGGCTTCAACCAAGGACTTTTGCATTTTCCACAAGCACGGTCCCGTAATACCTGATCTTGAGTCCAAAGACGCTGTAATATTCCCGGAACTCATCGATGGGAAAATCGCGATGCTGCACCGGGTGGCGCCCAACATCCAGATCGTATACTTCCGGGACTGGAAGCAGTTGACAAACCCGGATGAGGGATTCTGGAACAAATACAATGCCTGCTTTGAGGAGTTTACGGTCATGAGGCCGAAGTACGGGTGGGAAGCGAGGAAGATAGGGGCGGGGCCGCCGCCTGTCAGTACTGAGAGAGGGTGGCTGCTAATTTATCATGGAGTAGATGCTGATCGCGTCTACAGGGTCGGCGCAGCGCTTTTAGACAAGAAGGAGCCATCCAGGGTCATCGCCCGCTTGCCACACCCCATCTTGGAGCCAGAGGAAGAGTACGAGACGGTGGGGGACGTGGACAATGTCGTGTTCCCGGAGGGGGCGGTGGTCCTGGATGGCATCCTTTACATCTACTACGGCGGGGCGGACAAGTGTTGCTGCCTTGCCACCGCCAGGTTGGACGATTTTTTGGATTACCTCTTGGCTTTCAGGGATAATTAGACTGGAGGAGACTACCCCCTTGTGGCCGTCATGTGACGATGAGGAATCGCGGGCAGGGTAATCGTTCAAATCAAAAGTTAGAGGGTTAGCTTAAGCCACAGCTCTGTCTTCTGTTATTTCCAGAAGAGATTCGAACAATTGAATAAACCTTTTTGCGATTTCATGGGATGAGTTTCGATTTACATATTCCTCTGCGATATGCAAGGTCATCTTGACTTTTTCCCTCTCTTCAAACACATCAACGAGCGCCTCTCCCAGTCCAGAATATTTGATGACTTCCCTGTCGAAAGTCTCGAAAAAGTTTGTTTTATAGGCAAGAATGGGGCAGCCGGAACCCAGGCAAAGATTTGCTGTGGATGCCACCACGATGGCCTCGGCAGAATCCTTGTGAAGCAGAAGGGCGTCTGAGGCATGAAGGTAGGTGTAAAGTTCACTGATGGGAATGTCGCCTTTTCTTAGTTCGATAAATGGGTATCTTCCTTTTACCGAGTTGAAAAGGTCATACCAATCCTGAATGTGGGTCAAAGTCAGAAGGGTCAAGGGGTAATCTTGGTTTACGCGCTCAAGGGTGGGGAGAAGGTGAAGGTGGCGGTAAATGCCTATGCCGTAGTTAAAAACGATCTTCTTATCGAGAGGAAGGCCAAGTTTTTTTCGCGCCTCAACCTTGTCACCATGGAGGACAGGATGGCAGGGGTAAGGAATGACTTTTATCTTGTCTTCGCTGTATATATCCTTTAGAATCCTTTTATATCTTTCATCAAAACACACAACCGCATCCCAGTCAAATTTATAAAAATTAGGATCTTTTGGCAGTTTTCCTTCATGAACAACGAAGACTGTTCTGGCTCTTTCCCTGATGAAGGGGTAGACTTTGAGCATATCCTCCATTGGAAGGATTTCGAGGTTTTGAACAACAAAGATATCGGCAGCATCCGTCAAGAAAAATTTAGGATCAAAGAAATAGCCCGATTCATGCAGATACTTGCGAAGGCTGTAGCATCTCTTCACATATTGTTCATCCGCATCACACTGGTAGCCCTCCCATTCCACGGGCGCCAGGACCTGAAGATCATGGCCCATCTTTACCCATTCCCTTCCAACCAGTTCTGCATGGAGAGATACACCGCATGGGATGTTCCAGCGAGTCATCATTACGATCTTCATCTTGAATCCCCTATCTTTTAGGTGCATTACCCGTTTGCAGACACCTGGATCTTTCCCGAGTCTCGCAGCTTTTCAATCTCGTCTGTTCGGGCTTTGAGAAAAAACGGATAATGCACCCCCTCCTTTCGGCTAAGCAAATAAACAATAATTTCAGAACAGGCCCAAGAGCGCATCCTTTTCGACCGTGGCACCACAAATCACCTTATCCGCTGCACCGTAGTAGACATAGTATGTGTCTTTAATCTCGCAAATGCCGGTCGCAAACACCACATCATTAACCTCTCCACGAAGTTCATAGTCTTCTTCCGGCTCGAGAATCGGCTCGGAATATCGGCTTACGAGTGAAGAAGGTTCCTTCAGATCGAAGAGGGCGACCCCCAGCCTGTAAACAGATTCCTCATCGATCCCATGATATATAAGCAACCAGCCTTTTTCAGTCTTTACGGGCGGACTTGCAGCTCCGATCCCAACGCCATCCCACCTTCCTTCAGCAGGCGCCATGACCATCCTGGAATCGTGCCATTCTACAAGATCTTCTGAAAAGGCAATCCAGATGCAGCGAGGAGGGGTCATGGGCCTATGAAACATAACATACCTGCCATTAACCTTTTCCGGAAAAAGAACCGCATCCTTGTTATCCACATCCCCCAAGACTACACCATACCTTTTCCATTGAAGGAAATTATGGGTAGAAGCCAGAGATACCTTAACCCCGTGAGTCGAGTAACTGGTGTAAGTCATATAGAACTGATTATCCAAATGGACAAGCCTGGGGTCTTCACACCCTTTGCTTTCAAGGACGCCTCTTGGTATGAAAACGGGCTTATCTAACCTGAAGAATTCATAACCGTTGGAACTGATTGCATAGCCTGTCCTGGAAATATTGTCATCCCCTACAGCCCTGTACAGGAGATGAACAAGGCCGTTGTGACGAACGGCCGCAGGATTAAAGACAAGTCTGGATTCCCAAGGGTTTTCCCTCTTTGGCTTTAAGATTGGATTATTAAAGAATCTCTTGAGCATGATTTACTCTCCCTCTTTGCAGACGGCCATACAGACGAGCCTATCCGCTGCACCGTAGTAAAGAAGCCATTGATCTTTATGTCTCGTAAGTCCTTCGGTAACGCAGTGATTTAAAGTTCCGTATTTGCGTCCGTATTCCCGGGATAAGTTTAACAGGGGCTCATTTGTCCTTTTCAGGATCTTGGTAGGTTTTTCCTTTGAAAACACGACCCCGCCGGGCTTGTAAATATTATCCTCTCCCCATCCATTGTAAATGAGAAGAATTCCCTTATCGATCACAACGGGATTGGGACCAGGTTCGATCCCTTTAGAATCAAAATAGCCGTCTCGTGGCAACATAATTGGCTGATCCAGTGGCTCCTCCCAATTATAGAGATCATGGGAGTAAGCTATACCGATTGCAGAAACCCAGGGCCTTGCTTCGCCCATGAAATACATGACATACATTCCGTCTATTTTTTCCGGGACTATCACGCCTGCTTTTAATTGACCACTGTCCCATATCCCTTCCCTCGCTTCCAAAACCGGACCATGTTTTTTCCAGTATAGAAGATCCTTTGAGGTGGCCAGACAGATGTTGGACACATGATATTTCCGGCTGTTACCGACATAGAAGAGAAAGTAAGTATCTCCTATTTTTGCCACCCTCGGATCTTCACAGCCGCCCCTGTCAAAATCTTCGTCAGGGCTCAAAATGGGCTCGGGATGAGGGGAGAAATGAAACCCGTCGCTACTTTGAGCAAGCCCAATTCTTCCCGTTAAACCATCTTCGGTTTCAGCACGATAAAACATCCAGAAGCGGCTATCTTCCTCAATCACACTCGGATTATATACGCCTCTGGATTGAAATCCTTCTGAGGGGGCTAAAATCGGGTTGCCCGGGTAATCTTCAAATGGACCGAGTGGGAAATCATTGGATTTCATGGCGGCTTATCCTGGTCTTCCAAGTTTAATAAAAAAATCGATAAATAGCTTTGCTATGATTTCAGGCGAGTTCATAGCAACAAATCCATTGGCTGCATCAAGCACATTTTTACGCATCTCTTCATTTCGAAATAATTCCACTAACATTCTGTTGAGATCTGAAACATCGTTGTAGTGTAATAGCTCATTCTTTAAGGGTGTGAAGTAGTCCGATCCTTGAGGTACGAGGATTGGACACCCAGCACCAAGTGCCTGGAAGGCAGTGGAAGAGACAACACCCAGATAGAGGCTCTTAAATTTGTGCAAAATGAGGCAATCGGAGGCAAAAAGATAATCATCAAACCGCTCTTCTGACAGAACCCCCTCCTCTCGGATGATCATCCATGGCGGCGGTTCATCTTTTTCAACCATTTGATAGTCTGGAGGGACCACATAAAGCAAGACAGTCTCCTTTTTGATATCTTTCCGCAGATCCCGAAGAAAGGGTTCATAGCCTCTATGACAAAAGGTGCAGATAATACGCTTATCCAAAGGAAGATTGAGCTTCTTTCTGGTTTCATTCTTGTCTCTGGTTCTGGTTGGAAAACATGGAAAAGGGATAAGCCTGGCATGGGGATATACATCATTCAGGAATCCTTGCTTATCATCAAAGTAGACCACCCCATCCCAATCAAACTGGTAAAACCATGGTTCTGGGGGGAGCTGGTTTTCATGGACCACATGGACTGTCCTGGCACGATGTTTGATCAAGGGAAATATCTCTGCAAGGCTTTTGACCGGCATCATCCTCAGATCCTGCACGACGAGCACATCGAAGTCAGTTGTAAAAATAGGGCGAGGATCCAGGAAATCGGTCTTTTGTGTGCCAAAGCATCTTATGACGTAATTTTCATCATCCTCCCTGGTAAGGCCTCCTCCATGAAAGTCGTCTAATGTATGGGTGAATATGGTCACATCGTGCCCCATTTCCTTCCAGGCTTTCCCGAGAGGCTCTGCATGGACTGCTACTCCCGAGTCGGTATTCCAGGCTGTCATCATCGCGATATGCATATGTCTTCTCCCTGAATAACTACTTTATGATTTCTCTGAGGATACAGGAAATAATTGGAATAGTGTTTTCAAACGGCTCTTTCTAATGTTTCAAATTGGTTCTGTGTAATCTGTGTAAACTTCCTGGAGTTATGAAATTGATCCCATTTCCGATCTCTAATACTTGGATTCTGTTCGCGATCCAAGGAAGGCAAATCTATCCCTGTTGCCAATGCCTTCTCGATCAATAGATGTTTCTTTGCTTGATTTGCGAAACAGTAACGTTGTGCATACTTCCAGCTTTGATCTGCTGCCTCTTTTTTCAGACCGGGTTCCAAAATCAGCTCGACAATGGTTTCGGCAAGCTCACTCAGGGTTTTACCAGCGGGTAAACCGGAGAGATTAAGAGTCTCTCCTATCCCCTCTCGATCTCTCCCAACTACGAAGGATCCAGTACCCTGGGCATGGGCCAGCCTTCCTGACTGAGTGGCATTTTTGCACCAAAAGACAGTAAAATCAAGGGCCCTGAAGGCCAGAGGAAAAATATCTTCAGGAATATAGCCTTCAAAGAAGAAGTTCTCTTTTCCATCGTGACTGGATCTCAAGACTTCCAGTATGGGGAGTTTTGTCTCGATCTTCATATTCTTTGTTCTCTGGATTATTCCTGCGAAGAGCGTTATTAACCGGTGCTTGGGAAGTTTACCCTGAACAAGTCGGCCCAGCTCAAAAAGTTGCAATGGATCCTTATCAGAAGTGATGAATCCACAATTGCCCAGTAGAATGGTATCCCTTGAATAGAAATTGGCTTCTGCTACATTAAGCTCTCTTTTTTGAAAAAGAGGTATCTCAGCCTGATTGACCAAATAGGAGAAAAATCTTTTTCTTGCCTCATGCGGACTCACTTTGGGATATAGGTGGACACCATGTCTAAGGACAACTATTTTCTCAGCATACTGGGGGAAGGCTTCCAGTACAGCCCTGTAAGCGCCATTTGTGAATACTGTCAGGGCATCAACTAAAGGTAGAGTCTCCTCGAGCAATTCTTCTTCTTTTCTGTTCATACCCGAAAGAGTTTCATTTGATTGAAAATGGATCGTATGAAAACTGGCAGCCACTTTATTACCTCTTCTCTTTGCTTCCTCAAGAAGGCTTAAAAAATGATCACTAACATTTCCCCACATACCAAAGGCATGTTGAAACCAGAGAAGATCATTTTCGGAAAGGGATGGAAGTGTTGGATGAGGAAATGAGAGGCAGTAGTCTACCTGAGCCTTCAGGTCTGGAGTTAAAACCTCATCGGATGAAGCGAATTCATCCACATCAAAAGAGATAACCTTCCATTGGCTCCTGGGTATATGTTCCAAAATATATTTCATATAGGTGCCAATACCACATATGATTGGAGGAAACGTGGAGATGAATGAAATCATTTTCGGTCTACCTCCTTTCACCGAGAGTCGGTTCCTTGCTGTAATTCAAGCCCTTTTGTCTTTTCCGTTTTGAATATACCTTCTGTGAGCGAAGATTGAAGATTCATGCTTTGAGGTCCAATGGCCAATTGTGCATGTATTTTGTCCATGGGTTTTACATAGGCACCAGGCTTCCACAATTGTGACAATAGTCCCGCTCTTTTCTCTTCTATCATGATTTCGAAAAGATCAATGTATTGCCTTGCTAAGGTTTGAGCCGAGTTTATTGTTAAGAACGCTTCCAAGGCATTTTGGTATGCGCGGGATCTCTCTCCTCCGGTCAGAATCTCAACCAGGTTCACCTTAAATTCTTCGGAATCGGAATATGTAGCCACAACATCCCTCATGGTCTCGAAGAAGTTGGTATTCGAAGCAAGGATCGGGCAGCCAGATCCCAAACACTGATAAGCCGTGCTCGAGACAACAACTCCTGTGCATGGTGAACGGTGAATGATTAGAACATCGGAGGCGTGCAGGTAATCATAGAGCCTGTCAATAGAAGGAGATTCTTGCCGAATCTCCATATCTACCACCCCCATTCCTCGCAGTAACTCTATATCCTTTTGAGAGACTATCACCAGGAGGCAAGGAAGGTGAGCGGTAGCTTCCCCAATTAGGGATAAAATCGAAAGATGCTCTTTCAGCCTTTGACCGAAGATCAGAACGATTTTTTTATCTTGAGGGAGGCCCAACTTTATTCTGGCGGCCTTTTTATCCCCTCGGCGCAGAGGCAAACAGGGAAATGGGATCAGGCAGAGTTTATCCTTGAGGTAATATCTTCTTAGGAACTCCTCGTATCGGTAATCAAAACAGACGATACGATCCCAGTCGAACTGATAGAAGGATGGATCGGGTGAGGGCCCGTTGTCATGGACTACCGTCAACGTGCACGATTTTCTCTGAATGTGATGAAATATCTTTCCTAAGCAATCCTTCGGCAGCATGCCAAGGTCTTGCGCAACAAAGATGTCAAAATCTGCCTCCAGAACGGGGCGAGGATCAAGATAAGGGTGCACGGATGAAGACTTGGTAAAGCACCTAACAACATAATCTTCATCTTTTCCTACGATCGCTGTTCCGTGAAAATCATGGGTGAAAAAGGAAAAGACCTTAAGATCATGCCCCATCTTCACCCATTCCCGTCCGATTAATTCGGCATGAGTCGAAGCCCCCGAATCCTCATTCCAGGCTGACATCATTGCGATCTTCATTTATATCACCACTTTATTGAGTCCTGCGCTATTTGCCTATGATGTAGATTCTAAATAGCAACAGTCATGCCAGTCTATTAACTTATTGATATTTCTTGATTATTACATTCTTGAACTGGGTTTTCGGAATTGAAAGTTCCTGTATCTAAGCAGGGCTATTCTGCCGGAATACGGACAGAAAGGCGAACCAGCTAATTTCATTGATGATTTAATCACCGGAACTACTGGTTCTGTTTCCCGGGATATAGGAACTCTGAATTCCGGTCTATTTTTGTAAGATTAGATATAGTCAAATAGTTGAGTGGTTAAGTGGTTGAGTTGGAAAAATTATTGCTTTAATTTCAATAAGTTACAGATATCAAAATGGTAAATGTCCAATTATTTTGCTAAAAACAAATATGTCCGTGAATTTAACCACTTAACTACTCAACTATTCAACCACTTAACGAGGTCTGAAGATAAAGACACGGGGTATAGATTTTTGTTGTCGGGGAACCAAGGCCTTGGTGATTCGTTTCCTGTTGGCGTCATCTTTTTCCATCGCCGCAGCCCCCCAATACACCGGTTAAGGGTGAACTCTTACCTCTATTCCTGCCGTGAAGGACCAACCGGTTTGAGATTCTATTTAGAAGCGGCGTAAAGGTTGCAGAAGGGTTATTTATAATCCTTTGATTTTTTCTATGGCTTCCTCCTCTCTTTTGCATTCAATGCATAAGACGGCCATGGGACGGGCCTTTAATCTCTCCTCTGAGATTTTCCTGCCGCATTCTTCACAGACGCCAAAGTCTCCATTGTTAAGCTTTTCCAAGGCCCTGCTGATCTTCTTCATCAATCTGCTTTCCCTCTCTTTAAGATGAAAAGAAAAGGATACGTCAGTTTCCAAAGATGCCAAATCTGTAAAATCAGGGCACGCATCTCTAAGCCCGTCAAGGTCATTTACCGCTTTATTTGCCCCTGCGAAAAGTTCATCCGTCCTTTGATAGAGGAGCTCTTTGAAATACTCTTTATTATCCTGGGTCAGCATAAAGGGTCTCCATTTTCCGACTGTTTTTAAGGAAAAGATATCACTTGTGGGTTCTGTGGCGTATGCTCAGTATCGGAACAGGACAATGCCGAAACATTTTTTCTGCAGTCGAACCGAAAAGCACATTTGCAATATTGCTACGGCCCTTAACATCCATTACAACCAGATCGATCCCCTCCTCTTTTACGACTTTTACCAATTCAAGGAATGGGACCCCTATGCGTATGATTTTTTTGACAAAAAAATGAGTGCAAGACGTTTCTTCTACTAATTTTTGGGTTAGGTCGAAGCGCCTTTTCTTTTGTTTTTCCAAGTATTCCTCTTCTGAAACGCGGGTAGTTATTGTTGCGATTTTTCTAATTGTTTCAACATCTCGTTGGTTGATTATGTTGGCCACGATTAATTCAGCTTTCAGTTTGTCTGCTAAATCACCAGCATATTTCACGGTCTGCGCTGAATAATCAGAAAAATCAATGGCAGCCAGAATTTTAGTGATTTTCTCCATCCTTTCCCTCCCTTGTTTGCATTTGGGAATCGCGCCATTTTGAAACCTCAAAATTTGTAGTGCGGGGGGGCAAATTTCCACTTATTTCACCTTGATCTCTATCTCTTTTTTCTTTGCTTCCTCAGTCTTGGGAAGCGCTATTTTTAAGATGCCCTTGTCAAAGGTAGCTTCCATTTTATCCGTCTTAACGTTGATAGGAAGCTGGAACGAACGCTGGAAGGACCCGTAGTATCGCTCCATATAATGATGGTGCTCATCCTTCTCTTCCTCTTCCTTTTTCTTCTCAGCTCTTATTGTGAGTAAGTCTCCCGAGATACTGACGTTAACATCTTTCGCATCAAGACCAGGCATCTCGGCCTTGATGACAAGCTGATTCTTGGTTTCCGAAATATCAACGGATGGGGACAATTCCTCTGTAAATGTTCCCATAGACGGTGGCTGACGAAAAAAACGATTCCAGAGTCTGTCTATTTCACTTAGAGCCGAACCAAGTCCTCCATACAACCTCCATGGCATTAATTCCATATAAACCACCACCTTTTTTTATCTGCCCTCCCCGAGCGATTTACATAAGTTCATGAAATTGAGCTTATTGATGCAAGTTGTTAATACATATCCTCTGGGGGCATAGCCGGGGTTGTTTTCTTTTTCTCCGGTTTATCAGCTACCATTGCTTCCGTGGTCATAAGCAGTCCGGCCACAGATGCCGCATTTTGGAGGGCAAACCGGGTCACCTTTGTGGGATCCAAAATCCCCGCCTTAATGAGGTCTTCGTATTCACCGGTCTCTGCGTTAAAGCCGAAACTCCCTTTCCCTTCCATCACCCTCTGGACCACCACGGCTCCCTCAAAGCCGGCATTGTTGGCAATCTGCCGTACCGGCTCTTCAAGGGCGCGTTTGACAATTTTCACCCCCAGTTGCTCTTCTCCTGGGAAATTAGCGGTTTCAAGCGCCTTCATGGCACGGAGGTATGCGACACCACCGCCTGCAACAATACCTTCCTCAACGGCTGCCCGGGTAGCGTTTAAGGCATCTTCCACCCGGTCCTTCTTCTCTTTCATCTCGATCTCTGTGGCAGCTCCTACGTTTATCACTGCCACGCCACCGATCAGCTTTGCCAGGCGTTCCTGAAGTTTTTCTCTGTCATAATCACTGGTTGTGTCCTCGATCTGGGTCCTGATCTGTTTTACACGGCCTTCAATCGCATCGCGGCTTCCTCCACCATCAACGATAGTGGTGTTGTCCTTGTCCACGGTGATACGTTTTGCTGTGCCAAGATCTTTCAGGGTCACATTTTCCAGCTTCAGGCCCAGGTCCTCGCTGATAACCCTGCCGCCAGTGAGGATAGCCACATCCTCTAACATGGCCTTACGCCTGTCACCAAAACCAGGGGCCTTGACAGCCGTACAATGCAATGTCCCGCGCAGCTTATTAACCACTAATGTGGCCAAGGCCTCCCCTTCTACATCTTCTGCTATGATCAGGAGAGGTTTGCCCGTTTTTGCAATCTGTTCCAGAATGGGAAGCAAGTCCTTCATGCTACTGATCTTTTTCTCATGCAAAAGAACATAGGGTTCTTCCAGGTGGGCCTCCATCTTTTCAGCGTCGGTGACGAAATATGGGGAGAGATAGCCCCGATCAAACTGCATACCTTCTACGAGTTCGAGGGTTGTTTCCATGGCCTTTGCTTCCTCTACTGTAATCACACCCTCTTTGCCCACCTTTTCCATAGCCTCGGAGATGATATCCCCTATGGTGCTGTCATTGTTGGCCGAGATAGTACCCACCTGGGCGATTTCCTTCTTTTCCTTGGTGGGACTTGATAGCTTTTTCAGCTCCTCAACCACCACGTCCACGGCCTTATCAATCCCCCGCTTAACGGCCATGGGATTGGAACCTGCCGCCACTAATCTTGAACCTTCCCGATAAATGGCCTGGGACAAAATGGTTGCAGTGGTTGTTCCGTCTCCGGCCACGTCAGAGGTTTTTGAGGCTACCTCCTTGACCATCTGGGCGCCCATGTTTTCAAACTTGTCCTTCAGCTCAATCTCCTTGGCAACGGTTACCCCATCTTTTGTGCATTTAGGGGATCCCCACGACTTCTCGATAAGTACATTTCGTCCTTTGGGACCAAGGGTCAACTTCACGGCATTTGCCAAGGTGTCAATCCCTTTCATCATCTTCTCTCTCGCGTTTCCACTGTATTTGATCTCTTTAGCAGCCATAGTTCTTTACCTCCTCAATTGCTATTTAGTGTCGATCCATAAATGGCTATTTTCCGCAATCTCAGCGTCAGACTCAAATTCTAATCCTCGAAATACTCCAATGTATTCCTGTGGTTAAAATCTTCATCTTCCTTGATCTTGCAAAAACTATCTAATTTCTGGATGGACACTATTTCACGATACCAAGGATATCGTCTTCTCGCATGATCAAATGCTCCACACCATCAATCTTGATTTCATTTCCTGCAAATTTGCCGAAAAGTACACGGTTCCCTTTTTTCACATCCATGGGGAGCCGTTCCCCCTTTTCATTCACCTTTCCAGGCCCCACCGCAATGACCTTCCCTTCCTGCGGTTTTTCTTTTGCCGTATCTGGTATCAGGATTCCTCCCTTGGTCTTCTTTTCCTCTTCCACCCTGATAACGACAATCCGATCACTTAAAGGTTTTATCTTCATTTCCATCCCTCCTTATGGTTTTTGATCCGTTATTGATATTGCGTCGTATATAGTAGAGCAACACCCGTGCCACAACCATAACCTGTTGATATCTAAAGCCTTATTTGATTGCAGGCATATTGCCATCGGAACTCAAGATTCCGATAATTCCACAACAAACGGAAATCTGATGCGAGCGAATGATTTTTCCAATTTGTAACCCTTTGAAATATAGAAGAAAATTGAGAAAAGGAATTGAGGGTTCCGATATTTGAGATTCAGGAATTCATTGTTCCGCTCGCTCCCGAAACACGGCGCCATGGGAAAAAGTCTTTATGAGAGTTTCATTTTCTGATAAGATTTATAAAAAGAAGGTCGTGCTTATATTTCATCATGTTATATTGAGTTATGACTGGCAATTCCCGAGGGAAAAGATGAGACACATTCTCGTTGTTTCAAAAGAACAGGAAGTTTTTTTTACTATCCACTCCTGCTTTCGTTCAGAGTACAGGGTTAAGAATGTAGTGGATAAAGATGCCGCCCTGGAGATGCTTCACAAGGAGCGTTACGATTTCATGTTTATTGATGTTGAGATCCTCAGAGAATCATCGCCCGATAACGGGTATAAGGCCGCTTTGCAACCATTCTGGCATCTGTATCCGACCATTGAAATCATTGTCATGTCCTCGCAGGAATTGATCAGAGAAACCGTGAAGGCAGTGAAGGCCGGGGCAAGCGATTACCTCACCTACCCCCTCAATCCTGATGAAACGAAATATGTCATTGAAACCATTTATGACTCTCTAATCGCCCAGTCCGAAGTCGATTACCTTCGAAATCAGTTCTGGGAAACGGATTTGTCAGAAATCGTACAGACAAAAAACCCTATAATGAAAGTGGTCTTCGACAAGATACGATCTGTCGCGCCGACAAAAAGCACTGTCCTCCTCACGGGTGAAACAGGGACCGGGAAAGGTGTGCTGGCCAATCTTATTCACCGGCACAGCAACCGAAGGGAGGCCCAGTTTATCAGTGTACACTGCGGGGCTATCCCCGATACGTTGTTGGAGAGTGAACTGTTCGGTCATGAAAAAGGGGCCTTCACTGGAGCCATTCGGAGAAAGCTCGGTAAATTTGAGATTGCGAGCGGAGGAACGATTTTCTTAGACGAGATAGGCACCATCACGCCATCTGCCCAGATTAAGCTTTTACAGGTTCTTCAGGACAGGGCTTTTCAACGGGTTGGCGGTGAAAACAGTATTGAGGCCAATGTGCGAATTATTGCTGCCACAAATGGGAACCTCAACAAGATGTGTGACGATGGGCAGTTTCGGAAGGACCTTTTTTATCGACTGAATGTATTTCCAATTGAGCTTCCTCCATTGAGGGAGCGAGCAGAAGATGTTCCTTATTTTGTTGAGGAGTTTTTGAAAAGAATGAACAGGCTCAATACAAAGGAATTACACGACATTCATCCCAGGGTTATTGAGGCATTTAATAATTACTCCTGGCCTGGAAATATCCGGGAACTGGAAAATCTGATGGAACGGGCCTATATTCTGGAAAGCTCGTCTGTGCTGTCCCCGGAAAGCTTCCCAGGCGAACTTTTTGAGTCTGAAACCTTATCTGCCACCGTCTCGGTTGATGCTGGCCTTTCTATAGCAGAGGTGAGACGCAAAGGGATAGAAGACATTGAAAGGAACTACCTGAAAGAACAATTAGCCCAGAACAGGGGAAAGATCCAGAACACTGCCAAGGCAGCAGGGATCACGACTCGTCAACTACACAAATTAATGAAAAAATACGGCATCCGAAAAGAAGAGTTCAAGTCATCAGCTTAACAACCTCTCCCTCCCCTCATCTCCACTTCCTTAGAACTCTCATCGATCATTTTGTAGAAAAATGTGATTTTGGCACCAAAAGGCTTTTTTGTCGGAACTGAATGTTCTGATCTACCGGGAATATCGGAACATGGATTTCCTTTTCCAAGTTTTTTTGTTATTTCAGTAGATTACTCCATCTTATTCCCCTTCTTTCGAAATAAAGTCCTGTCGTTTGGTTAAAATCGGAACTCCTGGTTCCTATCCGATCCGGATCGCAAAGCCTAAAAATCACGTAAAAACAAGAAGTTATTCTATGGCATATTTGTTGCTCTCAGTAGACAGCATGAAATCTAATCATGACAACAGGTGTAGGACGAGAGGAGGTGATGAAAAAGGAAAAGAGGGAACAGATCTGATTACAATCAGAGGCATTGTTATACCGATAGATTGGGATGAAAAAGAGAATGTGGTAGCCGTTGCCTTATCTGCTTTCAACGAGGAGGAGTACCTTGTTGACAGAGACGAAAAAGGGGAATCGTTGAAGTCGTTTATCCAAAAGGAGGTAGAAGTCAGCGGTATTCTGATAGAGGAAAAAAACAGGCTGATAATAAAAATAAAGGAATACAGGTTAAACCCGGGTTTAATACCAGCCCAGAATTCTATAAAACAACACTCAAAGATTAGAAAAAAATAGAATTCATTTTTTTTTGCAAAACAAAAAATCTATTGATTAAAAGGGAGATTTGAAAATGAAAAAGAATAAAAAGTTCTTATTTACCGGGTTTCTGGCCATGCTTATGATTGCCTTTCTCTCCGGACCAGCCATTTCATTAGAAGCTGTAACCATCATGGGAACAGTGACGGATGGTTATCTTTTGACCGACAATGATCAGGTTTATTATATCGGTGAGGGTGAGAAAGGTGATGAAGTGACGCAACTCGTAGGCAAAAAGGTGAAATTGGAGGGAATGGTTGAGGAAATTGATGAAGATAAGATCATAGTGGTCACTTCATATGAAATTATTGAGGAATAGAGAGTCAAGCAGGCGCTCTTAATGTTCAAATGGGGGGAGAGCTTTCTCCCCCTTTCGTCATCAAGTGGGAAACACACAGTAAAGGGGAAAACATTCCACAAACATCGAGGAAAATGAGGCTCCGGGCCCGGTGGCAGGCTCCCACTTTAGGGTATTGTCATTTCGCTAATATTTTTTGTCTTAGGCTATCTGTGCTGAGTAAAACGATTGGCGCTGGCAACTGAGAGTGAAGTTCTGGTGGAGTACCGTCTGGCGAATGATGGGATAGCGGAAAAGGCCAGGGAAAAGGCTTTGGCTGTCTGGCGATCGCTTGGCAGGCTTACATCCCCAATATCCGGACCCCTGCATAGTCGCCAATATGGCAGGAATGAGTTACAGGGCTCTTATAGAAGCTATCATATTTTCTGCTATGGCACGCATCCAACAGGCCAGCGTGTGACAGGTACATGCCATGGATAAAAGAGTAATTGCAGTGGTCCATAATGCTCCGGTTCCTGCCGGTCATGCCTTTTCCGAGGCATCTTTGGATGTCCTTACACAGGTGAAAGCCATTGAGAATACCCTCGTGGAGCTTGGGCATCCAACGGTGCGCATACCCTTTACGAGGGATATCAGCGTATTTATTCAAAGAATGAAGGAAGAGAAGGTGGAGATGGCATTCAACCTGTGCGAGACCGTGGATGAGAACCCACAACTTGCTGGGCGTCCTGCCGCTCTCCTTGAACTCCTGGGGATCCCGTTTTCGGGTTCGCCATCTTTGGCCCTCATGCTCACAACGGACAAGGTCATGACCAAGCGCCTG
>Ga0222702_1000072_pt1 | contig 27666 bp, 31 predicted proteins | sample AntAcemetage1504_FD_181152 | JGI IMG/M metagenome (GOLD analysis project Ga0222702, IMG submission 181152) | Saline water microbial communities from Ace Lake, Antarctica - #1504 | ecosystem: Environmental > Aquatic > Non-marine Saline and Alkaline > Saline | place: Antarctica: Ace Lake...
TGCAGACTTGAGCTATGCAGACCTGAGAAATGCAAACTTGAGCTATGCAGACCTGAGCTATGCAGACCTGAGAGGTGCAGACTTGAGCTATGCAGACCTGAGAGGTGCAAACCTGAAAGATGCAAACCTGAGATATGCAGACCTGAGCTATGCAGACCTGAGAAATGCAAACTTGAGCTATGCAAACTTGAGCCGTGCAAACTTGAGCCGTGCAGACCTGAGCGATGCAGACTTGAGCTATGCAGACCTGAAAGATGCAAACCTGAGATATGCAGACCTGAGCTATGCAGACCTGAGAGGTGCAGACCTGAGAGGTGCAGAAGATAGTGGTGGCTTTACACCCATTGTTTCTGATTTACTTGAGACGCTTAAAAAGCTAAAGGACTCCCCTTTGTTCAGAAAGCTAGAGCCTAACAGGATGGTGCTATTCGCTGATTTATATGCACATTATACTGGTGATATTAAAGAAGTCGGCAAGGACTATACTGATGAGGTAGAAAAGGTAGTTGAGACTATTAAGGAATTATTAAGTTCTGAATGCAGAGGGCAATATGTTTTGCTTGTTAGTACTCGGTTCAATAAGTATTTCAAAACCCATTTTGCAAAGATTGATAATAATATAACAATGCCGGAGCCATCAAAGTATCGTTCCATATTTGGTGTTGATATAATAGAGATACCATATTATTTTTGTGGGTACAGGCTGATAACAAGGCTTGAATATCATAATTTCTTTATGCAAGAATATAGGAGTCCGAAATGAAACAACGATTCAAAATACCAGGAAAACCAGTCAGCAAGAACGGAGATAAAAGCAGGTACGTGAAGTATGCAGTATCAATGACCGGAAGGAGTAGAAAATGACAAAGCAAGAATGGATTGAATTATTAAAAACGGATGTAGATAAGTTTAATGAGACAAGGGAAGAAATGATAGACTTGAGCTATGCAAACTTGAGCCATGCAGACTTGAGCTATGCAGACCTGAGAAATGCAAACTTGAGCTATGCAGACCTGAGCTATGCAGACCTGAGAGGTGCAGACTTGAGCTATGCAGACCTGAAAGATGCAAACCTGAAAGATGCAAACCTGAGATATGCAGACCTGAGCTATGCAGACCTGAGAAATGCAAACTTGAGCTATGCAAACTTGAGCCGTGCAGACCTGAGCGATGCAGACTTGAGCTATGCAGACCTGAAAGATGCAAACCTGAGATATGCAGACCTGAGCTATGCAGACTTTGATTTTTCTTCATTCCCGTTATGGTGCGGGAGTTTTAATTTCAAAGCAGATATGAGGTTAGTATATCAGCTTTGTTATCATATTTGCAGGCTGAATATTATAAACCAAAATGGAAAGGAATCTAGAACTGGCAGAATTGTTCAAAAGCTACTCATGCCTTATGCGAATAAATTTCATAGAGTTAAGGAATGTGGGACAATAAAATATGATAAAGTTATCAAAGTAGTTGGGAAATGAAAAAGTTCGGTTATAAAGTGTCGAAGGATTATGAGAAGCTGAAAGATATTATATTTAATCATGGTTTTGACAAAATAATAGTTGGGTTTATTAATGATAAGCAAGGTGACAAGCAGGTAGTAAAAATTTATCATAGTTTAACTATATGTGACAAAAATAGCGGTGCAAATGTAATCGGCTGTAATTATAACTTATTTTTACTAAAAAAAGATTTTATTGCTGCATGTAAAAGATGGAACCTCACCTTTATCGACCCTGACCCTGAAACCTGTGAATATCTTAGAGATGAAGATGATGAGTTTGATAATGATTGGTGGTGCTCTAAGTGTAATTTAATTTGGACATTAAATGATGGCACGCCTAAAGATAACGGAATGGAGTATTGCCCGAAATGTGGCAGAAAGATAATTTACAAGGAGGGGAAATGAGTATGAAACCTGATTTTGAGTTAGATCAAGTAAGGTTATTTAATTGTGACTGCATGGATTTCATGGCAGAAATACCTGATAAGCACTACGAGTTAGCCATAATAGACACCCCGTATGGTATTGGTGCTGGGAATATGGTAATGGGTAAGGGTAAAAATAAAAAGTGGGGCAATGATAAGGATTGGGATAACAATACTCCCGACAATAGTTATTTTGCAGTATTACCGATGAGGAGTGCATCGCAGAGGGGATTAAGGCTATAGGTATGCACATGTCGTCAATAGAAACCCCTTTTTGGAAACTTTATAGCGGGATAAGGGCGGTGACTAAATCTCCCATAGTGAGCTTTGTGTCTCTCTGGGACTCGATCAACGCCAAGAAAGAAGGTTGTTCATGGAAAGACAACCCTTATATCTGGATGCCTAAGTTCAAGGTTCTCAGCACTACGCTTGAGGAAACGCAGAAATTGATAGAGGGGATGGATTTAATAAAGGGGCACTGTTTTGATAAATCCGGTCACGATATGGGTGATCCGAGCGATATGTTATTATGAAAGAAGCTATAAAAGAAGTTTTAATCTGGATTCCAGGTAAGCCCGTTCCGCAGGGAAGGTACAGGACGAGCTCATTCCTTGTAAATTTGAGAGCATTACTGGCATCAAGGGGTAAAGTCAAACCGATTATTCAGACCACGCAATATACCCCTAAAGAGACCACGGAGTTTAAGAAGAAGGTCAAAATCTCCTATATGAAGGATTACAAAACCATGTTGGAAGGAGATGCTTTCTGGGTGGATGTATATTCGATGTATGCTCTCGGTGCTTCTGACGTCAATAAGAAAACCGGCAAACCAACTGCGTCCGGCAGGAGAAAACTGTCCGGGGAAACAATGAGAACAAGTAAGCCCGATTGTGATAATTTATCCAAGGTGATTTTCGATGCTTTGAACAAGATCGCATTTACCGATGACAGCCACATTGTCTCTACCAGGCACTATAAATTTTACCATAGAGAGGAGGGAACCATATTGCACATTCGCACACTCGAAGTGTTCCCGGAAGCTATAATTGAAAGAGCTAATGATTTATTAGAAAGAATAAGGAGTTGAAATGGCAGAGTTATATGATGCTCAAGGAAGAGCAATAAAAGGCAAACAGGATGCGTTGATCGGGAAGATGTTTGATGGACTCATAGTTGAAGTTAATGGGATAAAACATGACTTGGGTGTATTACGGAGTATAGCCCTCACATCAATCCTGAGTATTAATCTGAGCATGTTCGAGATAGCGTTGAAGCTGGAGATATTTGACAGGGCATTTCTGATCTGCATGGAATATCTGACACTCCCGTTCTCAATTGCTAATGCTCAGGACTTTAACCCGTTTGTGGAGGCTCGGAAACTGTTACCCAAAGCGAGTTCGGAAGTTGTTCTGGGACACCGTGATAATATAGTCAATTTCCTGAAAGAGAGAGATGGCTATTTCACGAAGGTGTTGAAAACCAAGCAGTATCAGGACTATAAAGACCTGGTTCAGCGATTGAAAAAGTACGTAGCAATAAAGGAGAAGATAATATGAAAGTTATTGTAGGATTAACCAACAAAAAGACCACGTACCTGAAAGCGTTTAACGACTTACAGAAAAAGAATCCCGACGGTGCTGGAGTAAGTATGGAGGAATGGGCTAAGGCGTTGGAAGTAACGCCACAAACCTGTTATACTACGCTCAGATGGTGTATTTCAAAGAACTTAATGGAGAAATGCGGTGAATATTATTCTTACAGATATAAGCTCACCGATAAAGGTAAAGACCTGATCAAAGACTTACAAGAAGGCTAAATTGTTTGTCCAGAGACTATTTTACACCAGTCATTCCGAAGTCACGGGGATATTGGTAAGCAGGGGTAATGTCAATGATAAATATGCCAAAGGATCACTAAAGGTCGAAACATCATCCAAGGGATATGTCAACGTAGCTTATTTTACAGTAACCTGCGAGAACGATTATTTTAAGCAATGCTTAATGAGCACCCCAATAGGCTCGCTGGTAAAGGTTTTCACGGAAATGAGACCTAAATCCTGGGTTGATAGAAAGTCGGGGCAGAACAGGTATTTATTCAACAATGTAGTATTTTACTGGAAAGTTGACCCCGGTGAAATGATCGATGAAACGCCGGGCGGTGAAGAAGAAGTAGATACCCCGCCCAGTGATGAAGATAGTGATATAACATTCTAAATCAAACAAGGAGGATTTATGAATTTTAAGTTTAACAAAAAGCTGCGAGAGGTAGCGACCGAAATCTGTAAAAGCATAGTACCCAGAAAGTTTAGCTCCATGCCGGTTCTCACCAATGTTCTTTTTGAAGCCAATGAGTCACTGGGTGAGGTTGCGGTTATTGGAAGTGATGGCAATGTATTTGTCAGATATTGCGTAGAAGCGGAAGTGGGAGAAAGTGGAAAAATCCTTTTCCCCGCAAATATGCTGCTCAATTTCTTTGGCAAGGTTCCTGTATCTGATATTGAATTCAATGCTCAAGACAATGAGTCCATTACGATCTCAATACACAACGCCGAGTATCAGATTTTCAACCGAGATCATTCCCATTTCCCGAATTTTGATGCGCTAACCGGAGCTCCTTTTGTTCCCCTTCTTAACTTCAAAGCCGAGGCTCTGGCTGATCAATTATGCCATGCAGCGTCAACAGACCCAATGCGTCCTCAGCTATGTGGTATAAACCTGCAAATAGGTGAAAACCTTAAGGGGCTGGCTACCAACGGGATTATGATTTCTATGCTGGAAATGGAGATCACTCAAAGTGATTTTGCTGTAAATCCGGTGGATATTACCTGTCCTCCATTATTTTTGAAAGCGATCAGTAATCTCCCGAAAGGGGAAGAGACAACCGGAACTCTTCATGTCTTGGGCAATAAGATTGAATACCGTTGCGGAAATCTCCAGGTAACGTGCAATTTGTTTGAAGGGGAATATCCGAGAAAAACCCTCAGTAAACTGCCTGAATCGAGTGATAAGCTTTTAACCAGCGATGTCAGATTACTGATCAAAGCGATCGAGACGGCAGAGGTTATGGACAAAGCCACTGGCAGGATCGTTTTGAAGCTGGACGAAACCGAATGCTCCGTATCCGCCAGTAGTCTTGACGAAGGCAGAAGCCACATTGAACTTGATCCGGCATTTCATTTCTATGAAGGTAAAAATATCGAACTGGCAGCAAGAGGTAAATTCCTTAAAACTGCTCTCCGCAGGGTAAATACGGATTTTGCCAAGGTTTATGTGAGCAATAGCAAACGCCACAACCCCATAATGATCACAAATCATTACACTGATGATCAAGAGCCCGGTGTGATCACTGTCAGGCATTACGTCATGCCGATGAGGATTTCTTGACAGGGTTACTGCTAAATTAATTATTGGCGTATTAATCTCACATCTATAAGTTGCGGCTTAACGCCAAAACCGAAAGAAAGCGGGCTGGACTTAATCTACCCAGCCCTTTTATTTTAACAAATAAGGAGAAAATATGAATGAAATACCGAGTGTGGTGTTTATCACAAATGTCAAATACAATGTAGAATTAGTTGATTATGTAATGCTTAAGGACGACGTGATGAACGGGATTATCAGATTCCCGGAAGAGAAGATATATATTTCCAAAAAATATGAGTTCATAAAAGACAATCAGAATACCATTATGGATCGCACCAGAAGAGATATGTTCAACACCCTGTACCACGAAATCTGGCATCTTTATTGTCATATTATGGGGGCGAGTGAGGCAGATAAAGAGTTCAATGCGCATATGTTTGCCTATATCATTGATAAATGGAATACCTTGCTGTTGTTTAATCTGTACTCAGATGGAAACAAATTTAGACCCGAATCTGATCGCATAAAGGACTATCGCTTTGGAAATAACCCTAAAATGCTCAAGGAACTCTTTGAGGTGTTAGTGTTAGATGAAACCAAAGAAGAAGCGGTTAAAATGCTTATCAAAGACACCGTTTTAAGAACAGTGGGTGATGAGAAACCTTTTTAGATAAAAAGAGGCTGGCAGGGGATATCAAAAACCTGCCAGCCCTTTATATAAGGAGGATGCTTATCCTCTCTAAACCAAATTCTATGTCAAGTTTATTTATCACCAATTATTTCTTTCATGTCTTTTTCCTTCTCTAATCTCTTGATTTGATCCAGCACATTGTATCGGTGTTTTTCTCTCTTACGCAACCTATCATCCTCTTCCTTCCTGTTTTCAAGCTGTCTTTTCTTTACCCCTTCAAATTTCTTCATAAGCTCTTTGTGCCGTTCTGGGCTGTCGGCTTGTTTTACTTCTGGTAATGGTTTAGTAGATCCGCTTTCGCCCTGCCCTGGTTTATGAGCCTGATCCGCATAATAGGACTGTAGATATTGATCAAAGTTCGACTTCCGGTACAGTGTGGAAGGTCTGATGTACTGGCGCATATCGTCATTGTTATACCATTGAGCATATTTTTTATAATGGACTATCTTGAAGTCACTCACGGTCTTTCCCAGCTTGAGCCAATAAACGATCATTGTAGCATAAGTATCGGTCAAAGTATATCTGGTATCCATTAAGGAATTAAGGTGAGCCAGTACCTCCTGACACTCTTTCTGGAACTTCTTTTTGCCTGCCGTTATGGCTGGTTTTTTGAGATTACGCCTGTAGTTCATTAACCAATTACGAAGCTTACGGTCAACCTCTTCTTTGCCCACCATTGTTTTCAATTCTTCGTAGAGTTCCTTTATTGATGACATATAATTCTCCTTCTATATATCCAGTTTGATCTGTAATTTATCCGCAAAGTAATCAACAACACTTTTTTTGCTTATCCACCAATTAAATACATCTTCGGCATCGTTAAACTCTAAATAATACCTTCCAATATCCATCGTGCGCTGAATTGCTTTGATGATATTCCTTTTTATTATTGGATAGGTATTAAACGCTCTGGCAATGTCTTTCTTGCGAGATTCAGGGCAACCTATACATCCTATTCGCTCCCAACCCCGATCATATAGCTCACAATATGGAAGTTTCTCAGCCTTGATATAATCCCAGACATCCTTGTCTGTCCACTCAAATATGATATGGATAACGTATTTTGCTTTCTGCTTTGCTACCAATTCTTCGAGAATTTCATCTGGCACGTTTTTCCCTTTGTATTTTTTCTTATAGTATTTATTTAGAAAGTATTCTTTTTTAACCCTTCGTGATCGTTTAAGGCTTTCCGCTGATCTTATCCCATCGATCATTAATCTTCCGAAGCCACCGTACTCTTTCAATGCCTCACAGCACCATTTCATTTGCCTCAATGGCAATCCCTTTAGCCTGATCAACTGGTAATAATTGGTTGGTTTGCCTTTGTAAATTGGATAATGCCAGATCACTTTTGGATAATGCTTTTTCAGATGACGAAGCGCCTCTGGGGGATCAATTGTTGTTACGTTGTAATGGGCATCAAACTTAACTCCGCTTTTTTCTAACAGATCATAACAAATCATACTGTCCTTTCCCCCTGCGGAGATGGCGAGGTAATACCCCTCTTCTGGCTCGTATTCTCTTAGTATCTCGATAGCCTCTGAGATCATCCCGCACAACTTCTAAGCAAGTCCGCATTTGACGAAGCCCTGTTTTTAGAGAACTTATCCCTGCCATATATGCTGTCCAGGCACTCGTCAGCGACCCCATTCCAGTTATCTCTAAGAATTGCCTTGAACATCTTGGCAAACTTAGCCAGAGCACCTCCGCCCATATTGTACGCCATGTCAACTAAGGCAATTTTGGCGTTATCTGGAATATCTGAAAGGAGCAGGGAGCATTGTCTCTCTAAAATTCCACCTACAATCAGCTTACAGGCATCAAATTTGCTATCAAATAGAAAACTCGCTATACCCATCGAGTCAAAGAGATGAGAGAATATAAACTCCCTTTCCTTCGTGATGAACGGGATAGTTAGATTCGTTCCATATCCAAACGATGGGATGTTTTTCTGATCAAGATATGTTTGCAGAACCAACCCTTCCTGAACTTTAATTCTCCGAGTGCATTTGACTTCCCAATTTGCTCTTTCAGATTCTTTCATTTTTCCTCCATGTTTTCTAATTTCATCAGAAACTCGCATCCCATACAGAACAGCTTATTGCCCCTGATAGTGGGCAACCCGTATCTAAGTCTGAATACGGGTCGTGATATAAAGTAATTTTTGATCACTGGAACAAAGTTAAACCTCTTTGTGAGAGTATTAAACCTTGATATATTCATGCCAACCATGTAAGTATTCTTGACCTTCCACAGCCTTCTTTCCTCCTCTCCAGACAGTGATAACAGCCACAGTGGGAGTAAATGCACGAAGGGGATATACCTGAGAAATGTTTTCAAATTCTGCTGGTGTCCGGCAAACGCCGAGTGTTTCGGTGGAAACGTAATGTAGAGATAACCGCCATTGTTTAACAAACACCTTATATTATGAAACGCCATCCACTTAACATGAATATGCTCAATGGTATCACGCATTATTATCAGGTCATACCCCTTTCCGGCTGACAACGGTATCGCCCTGGTCATTCCTGTAATGTCGCCGATCATTACAAAGTCACCCTCTATCAGCTTTTCGTTTATCTCCAGCCCCTCACATTCAATTCCATGACTGCGAAAATTACCTACTACCCCGCCTTCCCCGCAACCCACAACCAGCACGGTCAAATCATCGAGATTCTTAATGTGTTGCTTTAAGTAGGGATACAGGTATTTGTGTGAAAACATTACCTGCTCGTTATGGCGACTCATGTTCACTTTCTGCCTCCCTGTCGGAAATTTTATCAAAGGCTTCGTCTCTACTATTAGCTTCAACTGGCTCAAAATATTTTTTAACAAATGGAGAAGCTTGATCAATTAATGACCTTCCATTCCACACTCTTTTAACGATTAACTCGCCATTTACGTGAATATAGCCATCCCATTTCATTTCAACCTCCTATTTATCTTATCTATCGCTTCCCACATATCGCTTAGCTCGTCTAAGATAGCGTCAATATCATCATCACGGTAATTATACGGAGTTGGATATTCTGTTGTTCCCTGTGCTGTAGGGGGAAGCATTTCAAGTTTACCAAATACACATAATGAGTCAGCTATAATCTCGTCAAGTGTATATACAGTATCAATAGTCACCTTCTCTGGATTTAGCTGTCTCTTTTTCCATTCCATAAACCGTTCCCATTCAGGGTCAACTATCGGCATGTTAAATTTCATTCCGTATAGTTGCTTCCATTCCCAAAATTCATCTTTAGGATATATTGGCAAATTCTGTATGTTTGGGTTATGTTTAGGTTGCTCAAATATCTCATTCTCAACCGCTTGCTCCAACACCTCAATCTTCTGCTCCAATGTCTCTATCCGTGCATCTAACGTCTCAATCTGCTTGAACAGTTTATAATACTGGATAATTTCGTCTATTTCGGAATTAGACTCCTGATTAGACGGTTTCTCGTACAGCAACCCATCTATCGTCAAGGATTCATCTTCTATGTTAAAATCTATTTCATATTCTCCAAAGTGACAGACATAATTTGTATAATCTACAGGCAAAAAATCAAAATAATTGCTCACAGCACCTATGCTATAACTAAGCGTGTCGAGTAGGGTGCTATCAACCTCGACCGCCTCATACTTGAAATCGCTATAACCCTCAGTGCCAACTATCGTGTCAATCGCAGTTACCTCATAGCTTCCACTCAGCATCAACGTAGCCAACATCAGGATAATAAATATAGTCTTTTTCATACCACCACCTTCTCTACATTTGTCATGCGGTTGTTATCCCAAATAATAAAAACTCTTTCTGCAAAAGAAACAAAGCATCTTTTAAATTTATCAATATGATAACCGAGAGTTCCATGTAGTAATGCCACTGTCCCCCTCCTGACCACAGTTACACCGTATCCATTAAATTCAAACTTATCCCCAACCTTAACCTCGCTCCCCTCTGCGCAGTTATCAAATTGTACCTTTGTCAGTTTTACGTTTTGAGTGTCAATTTTCTCTGATAATATATTAATATTCTGATTAAGGTAATTAAATCTTTTCTCCGCTACATCAACTCGATGATGAAGTATTGCTATGTAAACCACCAATGCAATAATAACCATTATCGTAAGTACCTGTTTAAGTTTCATCTTCCACACCTCCTAATATCGAAAACAAATTAATAATTTAATGGAATATAAGTCAAGATAAAAGTTTAAATAAGTTTTCCTTTTATTTATAATAAGTATTAAAGAAAGACTATATAAATACAAAGTAGTAGTAATAATTATATTAAGAGCAAAACCCGTTCCAAACAAAAATAATGCTTGTAACATATATAAATTGCTATATTTACAAATGTAATCTCCTGCGAATAACTTTGTGGATAACTTGTGGATAAGTGTGGATAACTTTTTTTATGACAAAAAAATAGGTTGACAAATAACTATATTATGACGATTTTTTTATTTGTAAAGGCAAAGGGGGTATCAATGGACATAAAGGCGGAATTTAAACGTAGCTTTTATGCTATGCTAAAAGGAAAGTATAAACAGGAGCTACTCAACCTCTCAGACGGAGATAAAGTCAGCAGGTATAATGGCAGGAAATTCAATTCACTTACTATCTACGCCGGGCTTCTATTTGTGATTAAGGACGAGGAGCTATATGATTATATCAACCGCCTTGTAGAAGAAGGTATAAGCACCAAAGAAGAAATTGCCGAATCCTTTAAAATAGCAAATCTCAATGTAATGAATTATCGTGTTAAGATAATGCCTCCGAGGTTTAGATATAAGTATTTACGATTATTGGTCAATATTAAAGATACCTATCCGGAAGTTAAAGAATACGAATTGATCGTTGAGGAAATTGACCCCGAAACTAAATTAAAAATAGATGTAGGTTATGCCCAACTCGTAAAGGATTTAAGCGGAATAGGATTAGATAAACAGCAGATATGTGAATCCCTTGAAATTAATCCATCCTCATTTGAGAAATATCCTTTACTGGATAAGAAATTTAGAGAGGGGCGTCATAAAAAAGAGATCAAGGTAGTTGAGGGAATAGTAAATGACATTTTTGAACAAGTTATAAATACCAATTTCTTTGGTAATGAGTTACTTCCGGCACTAAAGCAAGCCTCTCTCGGTAGAAAAATTCAGCTAACAAAAACAATCCAGATTAATGCTAAAACGGTTAAAACCGAAATCCTTGAACGATATATCAAACCCGATAAAGATGCTGTAAGATTAATGCTTCAACTGGCTGGAGCAGGCTTTCTGGAAGATTTCAGCTTAGACTCAAGGGACGTCAATGCTCTGGAGAATATACCCGTGCTGGGGTTGGAGTCATTTAACCCAGATGGATCCGCCAAACCTCTTGAAATAACAAAATACACCGATGTGGAGGTTATAGGTGAGTAATCAGGTACAAACCGGTTTAGAGTATTTACCAGTACAATTTGATGAATACATAAAGGTTTTTAAGCCCTGGAGAACTAATGATATATTAGCAAAGTCAGCAATAACCAGTCGTGCTCAGTATGAGGCTATATTAAAAAATGCCAATACGATAGTTGCTTCCGAGATAGAAGCCATGTTCGACCTGACAGAGGCTTATCCGGCAAAATTCTATGTTCCTACGGGTGATAATGAAAGAATCATCAGGAACTTTGCTCATTGCCTGGATAAAGGTAATATCATTGCCGTGCCCTCTTCTTTTTCGGCAAACGGTATCGGGAAAACCTATTTATCGGTTTTAATAGCAGTTAATTTGCTTTATGGGATCGCTTCTCCCTGGTTCAATTTTGGATTATTCAGGAAATTCCCATTTAAGGAAAAGACTATCTGGTACTGCTCACAAAGCTCTGCATTAAAAAAGGGTGAGTTGATCGAGAAAACCTTTAAATATTTCCTGAAGGGGTATGAGAACTGGAATTTCAACTACGATGGCAGGAAGTTGGCGAGCTTAAATACTGGTGATGAAAATGACTGGTCATTAATATACAAATCTTATGATCAGGATATAAAGCAGTTCGAGTCCACAAATGTCTCAGTAGCAATATTAGATGAACCCCCTTATGACGCTCAGTGGAAAGCGATAAAGGGTAGGGGTCGTGATGGTTTGATAATGTTTTTGAATTTTACACCAATCTATTGCCCCGCATACACAATGGACGAAATCGAGAAAGCGATCAGGGAAGGACGACCCGGCTATTCCAAAGTTACGGCAACCATTTATGGAACTTCCAAGGATAATGAGCTCGGAAAACGGGGCTTTAGACCACAGGAAGAGATTGAGGAAACGGTCAGGACTTATTCTGAGGATGAAAAAGAAGCCAGAGAGAAAGGGATACCCACCCATTATCATGGCATGGTTTACAAACAATATGATGAGAAAGAACACCTTGTAAAGGTGGATAAAGAGATATTTAAAGCATATTTGGCAGGCGAAAAGTTCTGGTTTATGCCGGATAAGAATGCTATTTATATCCATGTCATTGACCCTCATGATTCCAGACCAGACGCTATGATCTGGGCGTTTGTAAACCCGAATGGCAGATATGGAATTATGGCAAGTTACCCCTTTGATAATGATAAGAATTACTGGGAATTTAATAAATCACCATCCGAGAACGAGATATTTGAAGGGATTATCCAAAGAGAATATGAATTATCATCATACCTCGGCATGGAAGATCAATTACCTGTAGCCAGGAGAATACTTGATAAAAGGTTTTGTGTCCAGAGCAGGGGAAAGAAAAAGATATGGGATAGTTACAGAGAATTAGGTAATGAATACAGGCTTAGTGGTGAATGGGTAAAGTCGTATAGTGCTGCTGGCTCGCAACAGTCAGAAATTTTATATGGTCATAAATTAGTTGAAAAACTTATGACTACTATCCTTCCAGATAAACATTCTAAATTTGTGATCTGGGATTGGGATTTAAGTTATCACATAAAGAATGGCATGAGAAATTATTCTTACAAAATGAAATGGGGTGAAGCTACTACTATGACGGGAATGCTTGAGCCAAGATATAAGGATTTTGGTGACCTGACAAGGTATCTGGCAGGCGATAGGCAAAACATTGAAACAATGATCAAGGAAATAGAAGAGGAGAACGCAATGCAGAAGAAACGAAGGGGTCGTGAGAAGAAAAAGAAAGACCTGATTGCGGGGCTGGGTGAATATTAACTTGACAAAATTAACTATATTCCTCCGTTTTTGCATCAGCTAAGGGGTAACAGTGATAACAAGAGAAATTCGAGAATATTTAACCAAAAAAGAACGCCAGAGCTTTGATGCAGTAAAACTTTGTCAGGATTTCACTGATTTTGTCAGCTACCGTGATGAAACAAACGCCGATGCAATGATGGATGTTGGGATCAGATGTTGGAAGGAAAGGCTTGAACACGGTGTGTTTGGTAATATTCAATCTGAGCAGGCATGGGTGAATGTTACCTGGGAAAAAATAGATAAGAAAATCTCACGATTACTCGCAACAAGGGTAGATGTTACCTTAGAGAACAGGCTTAAACGATTTATAGTTGCTCAGGATATTTTAGAAAAAAATGTTAATTTCGCTATAGAATTTTTTGATATGCTTAGAAGTTGTGACTACAGCGTGATGCACAAAGCATTTCTCGGCTTCGGAGTTGTTAAATATGAGTGGGATAAGTATGAGGAAAGAGATGGCTGGAAAACTGGTATCCCAAAGGTAAGAACCGTTGACCCACGTTGTTTTTTACTGCCTCCCAATTGCTCTGATAAATATTTAAAAGACGCTGATAAATTCTTTGAGATTAAGACTTATGAAAAAACCAAATTCTTTGAAAAGCTACGATCAGGGGCTATTCCGATAAAGGGAGATGTAGAAAAAGTTATTAAAATGATTGAATCTGGAAAGTCTTATTTGCGAGGCGTAGCAAGAAAGGGCTGGACTTATAATACCAGCACAAATTACGTAGAGGTTGTTATTTGCCAGTATTTAAGACCACATTATACCAAAACCAGAAAATTAGAGTCTGTATTTAATGATGGTGTAAGTTATGATGTGCTTGATAGTGATCTTAGAAAAGAAGTTGGTGAAGAGAAGATGTCAAAGGTTGAGGATTTTGATGACAGGGAGTCCCTTCCAGAGGGGATGGCTGTCACTAAACCTGAGATGATTAGATATAATGCCTGGTATGAAACCATTTTATTGCCGTCGTATGATACCGAAATATCTCCCCCTCGGTGTATTGGTGATAAATCAACTTATTGCTTAATGCCTGGGGTTCCTAACCCCGACAGCAGCTATCCGATCAGTGATGCCTTCCGTCAGGCGGAATCTCAACATATATTAAATTCTACTTTATCCATGCACTTAGTTGCTGCATTGAGAAAACTGAAATCATTACCCTATGTAGTTAAAAGCGGTATAGATAACTGGGTAGATTTTAAAGATGGTTACCCCGATGAAGATACGGTGGTTGTAATTAATAAAGAATTTATTGAGACTCCTGGAAAACTTGAGAAGCCGGTTGGTTTTATAACCCCTCCGGGTTCAAGTCCGGATCTGCAAAACATTATCGGACTACTGGAGTCATGGATTGCCGAAAGTACCTCTTCTACCCCGATTCAGGATGGATTTGCGCAGGGTAGCCACCAGTCGGGCAGGGCTCTTAATATATTAACTGCTAATAATATCAATAGTTCTAAATCAGACTTTAACCCTTATTTATTTTTATTAACTAACTTATTTACATTAGCCAAGGACTCTATTGCTGAATATAAAAATTATGTATATTTAGAAGAATATTTTGGTGTAGAATTTCTGGTAAACGAAACATTGGATACGAGCATGATAGCAGCAGCACCAAATTGTTATGTAAAGATTGTGGATGAGGCTGGAAATGAAGAATTGAAAGCACAGAGAGCAGAGAAATATGAAAGATTATTAGATAAAGGATATGTACCAATTGAGATTGCTCTTCAAAAAATGGATTTAGATGACCCGGAAAAGGTTCTTGATTTAAAAAGCAAGCAAGATCGGGTTTATGCCTTAGCAAAAGAGCTTGAGGATAGACCTGATTTATTTGATAAATTATATGAGATGGTGCAAAATGAACTTGCCCGTGAAAATAATGAAAAAACTCTCACTGCGTAAGCACAGAGAATATAAAAAAGCGAGCCTCACTGCAACGCAAAGGCTACGGAGGATTTATGTTTAACTACGTACCCAAAAATCACTTGATGGACAAGGTGGAAGACGGAGCTCCCGGCGGAGGCGAAGAAAAAAAGCCCGTTGAGCTTGAAGTAAACCACGAAGGTAAGGACTATAAGGTTCTTGTCAGTCCACCTAAACCAGGAGAGAAAGTAGCTCCAGCACAGTTTGTGGATGGAGAACCAGAAGAAGCGCTGAAAAACCCTGATTTTTACACCAAGTTTAACAAATCGCTTTACAACACTATTGTCAAAACCCAGGACGAAGCACGTAAGACAAATGAGCAAAAGAAGATTGACCGGGAAAAGGCTGAAAAGCCACCAGTTGACGAAGGTAATAAAGCTATTATGGATAGCATTGAAAAGATGAACCTCAGACTCGATGCACTTGCTGGAGGAAATCGACCACCCGTCGATAAACAACCAGAAAAGAAGAGTACGAAGGATTATCTTATCGAATCTGCCGGAGTCAAGACCTGGGACGAGTATCTTGCCTTAGAAGATGAGGAAAAGTCTCTTGCTCAGATGAATGCGACCTCCGCAATGGCGGAATCACGGGTGGACGCTAAACTGTCAAAATACTCTCAAAATGAGCAAAAAATCACACTGGAACGAAAGGCAGCAGAAAAAGCTATTGTCCAGGGTTACACCTATGACGAAATTAAGCTTTTTGCCTCTGACCTCGGTGTTGATCAAGTGAATGAGAAGATTGTTGATGTCTTTTTAAAGACCAGCAATTCTAATATCGACAAAGGCCAGGCAGCCAGAAAGGCAAAAGAAGATCGGGATAAAGTCACTGTTATTCGAGACGGCATTGATCAGTTTGATATGGATGGTGATCTCGGATTTGTTTTCAAATCTGACGGTGATAAGAACAAAGCTCTCTCTAAGGAAATTTATGACCTTGAGACGAAAGAGAAGAGTTCTCAAACCATCGACTTATTCCGTGGAGCGAAGTCTAAAAAGAAATAAGCTAATTTATTAGCCTCCGCTGGTTGTCGCAAATAAATAGGAGATAGAATATGTCTGGTGGAGATTATTTACCAGGTGGGTTTGGGACGGTATCGTCTTTTAACTCTAATATACTGGACTCTTTTTGGGATGAGTATTGTGACGACTTGTTCCTAAAAGAACCCTCCCTGACAGGTCTGCTTGTTATGCTTGGAAATGTTCAATCCCATGCAGAAACAGATGACTATAAATTTAACTGGACTTCCTTCAAGGAACGTCCTCGATATGTAACCATCACCGCAAATACCGCAGCCGTGGAAGGGGCAGCATCTACATTCACCGTAAGCTCTGATGATTACCTCAAGCTGTCAAAATCAAATGTGTTGTATGATCTGACTTCTGGTGAGAACTTTTATATCTATACAACTTACGCATCAGATGGTTCTCCCCTTACTGATTATCAGTTCACTGCATACAAAATCAACCCGGATTCAACCTCCACATCGGAAGTAGTAGTCAGTGCCCATGTAGGTCATAAGCTGTATGTAGATGCAACTTCCATTAAAGACGGATGGGGTGATATTGCTAACGTAGCTCATTATATTTCCAGCAAACAGGATGAGAATTTCTATAACTATGTTATGGATTTCACTGAATACACCAAGGTATCCGAATCTGCTGCTAATGTGAAACGGCGTATCATGGGAAACAAGCGCAAGGTAGAAATTGCCCGTGCCATGAAGCGTGTCCGTGAAAGAATGGAAATTTCCTTCTTCCGTGGTGCTGGTGGTAGTTTAAATACTATCGGTTCAGACAGTATCCCATTCACAAAAGGCATCAAGAATTTTGCAATTAACTCGGAATCGGGTTATTACAATACATTTTCCTGGAATGACTGGAAAGAGTTTTATGGTAAGAAAGTAAGGCTCTGGAATGATAATGGTCTCACCTATATCTTCTGCAACCAGGCATTCAGAGCATTAGTTGACAAGTGGGCTCAGGAAGAAAGTGAACTACATTTCAGCAGTGAAGGCGGAGCAGACATGACGTTTGGATATTCTATTGGTACTCTGAGATCATCTTTAGGTACTTCCAGACTGATCGAAACCCCCATCCTGACCCATGCCTACGACATCACAGAAAACAGAGCAATTGCTTATGTGCTGGATGTTGATAGTTTAAAAATCCGCTTCTGGGCTGGAAAGGAAGATCGTTTTAGCCTACAGACCATGCTCGATCCAGATGGTCGTGAAGATCGTGAACACAGACGTTACTATACTGATGAAGTAAGCGCTAAGTGCGGTATCCAGGTCGGCGAACCTGCCCGTCACAGTTTACTTGAACTGTTACCATAAGGAGCAAATTATGCGTAAAAACATATTCTCTATCTTACTCATACTCCTGATGCTCGTCTCCTATGCTGGTCTTAATGCTACCGTCCTTATTGCCGATGTTGCTGAAATGGGGGCATGGTCAATATCCACATCTTCGGTTGATAATCAGGATTGGCTTGTAGCCACAAGCTATTATACTGTCGATACCAGTGCAGCCGCCACCGACAGTATTCTTAGGCTTTATACCCCGGCTTTGGCTGCTAAATTTAATTGGAATGCTCCAATTGAAGTGATAGTAAACGAATCGGCAGCAACAATTAATACCATTCCCTCTGCAACGTACTTATACCAAGGGTGGGCTGAAACTTTCGCCGTAACCGTTGATACACTGGGAGCGGCAACAATAACCGCCGGATATGAGCATGGAATAATTCTCGATGATTGTAAGGCGGCAGCCCAAACAGTGTATTTATATGGATCACAATACCGTGTAGGCGATACAACCTACGGAACATACCACATAGCCCCAACGCCTGAAATTGCCTTTAGTATTGAATCTGCTGCAGGCAAATTTATAGATGCTCAGGTTATAAGAATAAGGGTTGTTCAATTGCTGAACTTGAACTTACCCGGTGTCTGGCATCCTTAAAAGCTGAATAAAATATAGGGGGCGGGAAACTGCCCCCGCAAATAAAGGAGAAATATATGGCTGAAGCTAAAAAGCCAGTAAAAGAAGCCGAACCTAACGATGCTTTAGCAAAGCAGGTAGCTCAATTATCTGAGATGATGCCTGAGCTAATCAAGCGTGTTGAGGTAGCCGAGAAGGCGAAGGACGAGGCAGAGGCAAAGGTCAAGGTGCTGGAAAAGGCAGGGAGCACGCCTACCCCGAACAACATCTATGACGATCCCAAATTTTACGAAAAAGATGATGTGAAAAAAATCTATGTTCTCCGTCTTTTGAATAACATGAAATGGTCATCCCTTCGTGGTGTTCACAAGGAAATATCTAAGATAGATAATCTTGGACGGAATATGTATAAACCATCTATTTCGTATCAGTTTGACGGTAATTGCAGAATGGAAGCCACCGAAAGAGCCCGGTACGACCTTGAGCCCTTTATTAATGACGGTCTGGTAAAAGTCTATGAATCTGGTGAGTTTGAGGACGAAATCGACTATCAGTTAATGGACAAAATAACCATCTTGAAGGAGTTCAAGCGGTATAAAAAGAAAACCGTGAACAAAGTTCCTGTGGAAGATTATACCGTTGAAGAATTGCGTTTCTTCTACAGGGAAATGCTCATTAAAATGCTTACCCCGAAAGGATAAGTAATATGACAAAGTTAGAACTGCTGACAAGCATATCAAAATTGGGTCACGCTGATCCGCTTGCTGATCATAAGACCGAGATCATAGAAATTCTCGGTGATGCAATGTTGTCACTACAAAGTCAATTCAGGCTATCAGCGTATCCGAGAATGGTTAGTATTCAGCCCCATACAATAACTGATAATCAGGTTGTTATACCAACGACTATCATCGAATTTGAGGGCATCAACAGCATTACAAGTAGTGTTGACACAAGAATCCCTTATCTATTTCAAGAAGTTGATATTGATAAGTGGAAAAGGCTTGGATATTATGCTGATGAAACCCCATCAGATAACATAGTTTACTATTTTGTCAGTAGTTCTAACATATTATTTCACCCCTCGGTAACCGTAAGTGGTCTCACTATAGAGATTACCTATATTATAAACCCTAAAGTCAGTGATATAGCCGACGGTGAGGAGCTCATAAACCGCAATTTCTTTACGAGATCATTTATAGCAGCAGCAAAAGCACTAACTGTTCAGAATGTTCTTAACTGGATGGAGGGTATGCAAAAATGACTACCTGGGAAAATATTAAAAAGAGAATAGCGAGTGCAGCCGATGATCCCGCAATGGTCAAATATGGCGGAAAGATGAAGCCTGCTTTTCTGGCAGCTTTCCGTGATTATCTCATAAGTGCTGGTGACGATGAATTAGAGCAGGAAGAACTCGACTATAAACTTCCAACAACCAAATTCTCTTCATATCAAGTCCCAGCCTGCTTCAAAATAATTGATGTAAAATGCTTTGATAATAAATTCAAATTAATCAAGTCAACAAGAGCCGAGATCAGTAAAGCAACGAACAATACCGTTCTTGCTCCTTCGGTGAACGAGGTAAAGTATGTCATTAGAAATACTACAATAGATTTTCTTTCAGGCTTTGAGAGTAAGTCAACGATCAATAAAGTGACAATAATCTACATACCGGACTTTGACTTTACGAATGGCACAAATTTAACTGAGTTCGCAATCGGTTCAATAATATTTAACACGGTAAAAAACCTGGCAGGTATATATGAATCCCCAAACATTAATAAACAGAATTGAAGCGAATTTAAATGATTTGATCGGTGAAAACCTGATGCTGGATAGTGTTAATCAGGCTATCTCGACAATTAATGCTTTAATTGAGCCTCTCGATTCCTTTATAGATATTGTATTCTCAGCCGGCACTACCAATATTCCATCAGCCGACACTACTATTCCTTCTGCTGACACCAGAATACCTTCTGAAACAGGGCAGTTTTCTACCGATGTCGAGTACGATACAGGTAAAAATTTATTAAAGATAATTGATACCCGGATTACAAAAATACTTACTGTATCAAAAGAAAATCTCGAATTAATAATGACTACAGTGGAGAAGGCAAAACATATATATTCCGAAAATGCCGTAGCTGTAGTTGGCTTAGAAATCTATTTCGCTGAAAGTCTCGTTGGTATTGAAGCTGATTTCCAAATGAAATGTAAGGTTGCGTTTCCTTCGATAACGGATATCAGTAAAGATTATGATATACCGGCTTTTTTTGATGATTTAATATATAATTTAGTGATCATGAATTTATCAAATAATGAAAAACAGAAAAAGGATGCTGAGTCGTTTATAGTGGCACAGCTTAAAGTTGTAGGGCTAAAAATGAACCAATGGAGTGAATTATGAAAAAGATAATTATCTTTGCGATACTGATGTTTTGTGTATTACTGAGTGCTACGGACTGGTACAACACAGCATATAGCTCATGGACGTATAAGCTGATGATAGTTGAGGATGTAACCACAAGCGGGCTTACCGCTACCTGGATGGATTTTGTGATGCTTAAGGATGCCACAGCGACCCCTGTAAGGATAAAGAACACTGCCTTTGGGCTAACAACCACTAACAGGCTATATTTATATGACAACAACTATATCTATGCTTCTGGAGCAAATACCCTTAATCTTACAGGTGGCGCAACTATTCGCCTTGATTATACCGATTTGGAACTTAGTACCGAAGTAACCGTTAATAGTGACGGTGATTTAGCGACCTCCGGGGATATTGAGTGTGTTGATCTGGCTTCCTCTGGAGCAGCTACCTTTACCGGAGCAGGGACGGGGGTTGCTGTAACGAATAATCAAACAATAGGTGGGACATTACAGGTATCGGGTGTTTCTGCATTTCAGGGAGCGATTACCGGATCTGCTGGATATTTAGGATCAGTGGGATCAGCAGGAAGCAGGAGTGCTGGATATTTCTCTACAGCAACGGCAAATGACGCTGTAACTCTGACCGGAGCCGGAACCGCTTTAGATGTAGATAATAATGTTAATATTGATGGCACGATTGTTGTTGATTTAACCTCACTTCTTTCTGGAGTAGTGACTGCACCCGCTGGCGTGGTGGCTGACTTAACCGGGGACGTAGCTGGTAATATCACCGGAACTACATTTACCGATAGCGGATCAGGGGGAGTTGCCGTTGACGGGGTTTTGCTCATAGACGGAGATATTGATCTTGATATTGGTGATAAGCTAATATTGGATACAGATGATGATTCTTATCTTTATGCGAGTGCTGATGACATAATAGATATTTGGGCGAGTAACGGCAAGGTTGCCACGGTTTCTGCCCAAAAACTATCATTAAATACAAGTTGTGTATTACTTGCCGATGATATTACTGAATTTACCGGCGATAATGGAACTACTATAGAGGGTATAACAATAGAGAAAAAAGCAAGCATTATTAGCCTTCAGCCTTCTTCCGGTTTATATGTTGCTATTAAAGATAATGATGTCGATGGCGGATCTTCACACTCCTTTGCGTCTGCCAATGATCTATTCGTAGAAGGGAAACTTGAGGTTGATGAACTTGTTTATTTCGATGGAGGTGTATCCGTAACGTCAGGGCAGACATTGACTGTTTATGATGTAGATTTAGGAGGTGCAACCCCCGTATTGGAGGCGATGGCTGTAGATGGTGCAACGGGTAATCCCCTCAGTGTAAAGGGAGGTAACGCAACAACTACTGGTGGTGATCTAAATTTGGACGGTGGAAATGCTACAAACGACGGAGATGTTGTTGTAGGTGAAAATTATGGAAACTTGGAAGTACAGAGTTTAATAACCTTCCCAACATATAAGGAATTAACTTGCGACGGAGGTGAAATAGCTGACGATATAACTAAGATAGTATCTTATATTACTGCCACCGCAGCCGACACAATAAACGTTGCGGACGGGGTTGAGGGGCAGATAAAATCCTATGTTATGCTGGTAAATGCTTCTGCTTTTAGCATTACAATAGCCCCGGCAAGTTCTGGATTTGGATCTGCTCTAATTTTAAATGATATGGACGAAGCAGCAACAATAATATTCCACGGCACAAAGTGGTATGTAAAGTCCAAAAACAACTAATATGGATATATTAGGATTTCCCAAAGGTGAAATTTCTGGAGTTAATGATAAGATAATTCCAGAAGGCGGAGCATCGCTTCTGCGCAACTTAGAACCCCAGGGGAATACACTTCAAAAGAGATACGGAGAGGATCAGGAGAGTAACCTTACCCTTGCTTTCGCAATGGACGAGGATAAAATACCCTCTGGCGTGTGGAAGTGGAAACCAGCAGTTAATACAGCGAAATACGGAGATACACTATATCTGGTATTTTATGAAACCGAGCAGGAATTTCAGCTATTTTATAACAATACCACCCAAAACACCGAGGTCACTAAACCCTTAAACGCTACACTGTCAATTGATGATCTCACTGTATTTTTGTCACCGAATAGTATTATAATAACCGATGGCACATCTAAGGGATACCAAGTCAGAATAGATGTATATGGTAAGCTCAAGCAGGGAAGTATGGGCTTAGAATCTCCGAGCACTGCACCCGTACTCTCTGACCCGGTATTTACCGATCTCGATGATCAGGATTATTTCGGTAGTCCGGGTATATTAAGAACAGCAATTACCTATGTTGATAAAAATGGGATCGAAAGCAACCCCTCTCCAATATCAAACGCTTTATTGTGTCAGAAATTCAAATATGATGAAGGCGAGCAGGTCAACCAGATACTATCCTTAAATGTATATATTTACATTGATGAAGAGCTTGAGGAAACGCTTGATCATATTAATATTTATACTCAATTAATCCTATATACAGAAGGAGAAGATACCGGGACTTTTATCTATGCTGCCGAACAGTTCATTGTAGCTGGTGATAATGAGTTCTTCTTAAAAAATTCCGGCTTTTCCAATGATATAATGTCTTACGAAAATGACGTGGCTCAGATTGCAGCCAAGGCTGTAACTGCCGAGGGGATTACAGTTCTCTCTTCACCTGAAAGATCAGTAAACCCGAAAGAAGATTTTAAGTATTTACAGAAGATCACTTTGATAAATAACAACCCGCAAAGTTTTGTGGATAAACTTGTCAGAATAAGGCTTTATTATGAAAATTATGAAAGTGCTCCGAGTAACCAAAGGATAACAAACTTCAACCCTACCGAATACAGGTTAAGTGATCTCAGATATATCAGGCTTTATGATACGCAACTCAAGACACCCTTAGTCACAAAAGCGACCGTATTTGCCGATAATTATATAGAGGTTCTGGTATTAGTGACAATGCTCTCCGGTCAAAATAAAGATATTTATTTAGCTTTTACCCCAGGTGCATTTAGGGTTGAAATGCCCGGATATGCAATTGACAAATTGGGTGGTTATTGGAATGATAATGATAACTTTTATTCACCAGCATTTAAAAACATAGAAGTTTATGACGCTGGAACGAAAATTGCTTATGCAAATGACGACACATCGGATGGTGAAGTTAATTTGGCTGACGAAAACCTATCCGTGGAAAAGGGAGACGAGCCAAATTGGACTCCGCCATTTTATGCACCATATACTAAGTATTTAGATATTGGATACATTCCTGGTGGCGAACCCAAGATGAATAAAGTAGAATTAGACATTGGTGGATTATCACCCAAAAGTTTTTTTGTTTCAGCAAGGTTCAGCATTAAGCTCTATCAGACAAGCACTTCTAATTATGATGCAACCCTGTATCGTATTTTTATGCCTCAAAGAAATCAAGAGACAAAGGAAGAATTAATTTTAGCTTATGATTGGAATACCGATGAGATAGCGTTTTTTCTTGTTACCACCGATGCCACTCTCGGATTTGACACGGTTGAAATAGATTTACTTAGCTTAGGGGACGACTCATGGACGCCTACGATTTGGAAATTCAGCATTGCTGATTACAAGCGAGTCGTTGGCGGAGATGAATATTTGGAATTTTACTTTGTGTGGACGGCAAAAGAAAAAAGCGAAGATGACTGGACATCCCACATGCTTTTTGTGCCGATTAACTCAAGCTCTCCGCAAACAAATTTTTATGGAAGAAGGTTGGCTCAGGATATATATCCCACCATTGGGACGATTTCATTTGGTGGGGATAATGATGATACGGTTATATCTCAGATAATATTCAGACAGAACTTATATCCTGACAAATATGTTGATGATTATGCTATTGACAGTATGATCAACGCAGCAAACTATATGCCTATTTATAGGAGCGAGTTTATTGGCAGGCGATGGATAGAGGGCGATGGATATGAGGAAAAGAATGAGAATGTATTGATCGGGCAGCAAAGGGATACCGCTTCTGCTTATGCTAATGTGAATAACAATTTGTTCTGGAGCGAAAAATATGGTTTGAATTTTCCAGACCAGAACGTCCATCGCATTCCCGGAGCAAATACAGTAAATGTTCCAGTAAGAAGTTTTTTCAATAATCAATACGTAACTACAGTGCTTTGTTTTACGAGTGACACGATAAGTAGATTAATATTTAACGAGGCTTCCGGTGATCTTGTAAATAAAAATAGATTCATTGAGGAAAACTATGGGTTCGGGTGTGACAACGAGAAATTCATGTGTAAATATGGAGATACCGTTTATTGGTATAGCTCGAATAAAAATGAATTATATGAATATTTTGAGGGAAAACCAAAGTGCTTATCGGTAAACAGAATAACCTTTAGCGGAGTAAAGAGAATATTTGCTAATCCAGCGAAAAGGCAGATCATAATTTTAGAGAGTGCCAGGCAGGTTGTTTATCATGTCGAATATGGCTGGTTTACTTCGTTCACTGGTCTCGATTGTGCCTTTACCGCTGCTGGCGACTCCGGTAAAACTTTGCTTTTAAAAGAAAGTGGGGGTGTTTACAGTTATCCTTCTGATGGAGAAACAAGTGAAATTCCTTACATTGATACAGCGAAGTATTATATAAGCGGGTTGCTCCGTAGAATTAAGCCTGCTTTTCTGGGGGATACGGTATATATGAAAACCGTCGTAGAATATCGGTCTGGCTATCTTGAAGATATTCCAGGGGCAACACGGGAAGTTAGTTCCGGGGAAAGCTATCGGATTAATAAAAATTGTGAGTATTTTAAGATCATCTTGTCAAATTTGAGCAGATTTATAAATATAAAGGTTGAAGTATGACACTACAAGAAATTATTCAAGAAATAGACCCGATCCTGCCAAAAGCAAAAGTGCTGGATATTTTACGGGAAGTCTTAGGGTACTATAGAAAGGTATCTGGATTATCCCAGTTTATGACAAATTATGAGATTACTACAGCATACTCAGGTTTAGCGACCTCCGCTGCTGCGACTCTTACGGATACAGACGCTTCCTTTGATACAGAAGGTACTTTGATCGGGCAGACAGTAGTAAACGTCACAGATGGAAGTGAAGGCACTATCACGTCGGTTACGGGAACCGTCATTACAGCCACATTGGCGGGTGGAACTAATAACACCTGGGCGATTGGTGATGCCTACACAATAAGCCTGGTCAATGACATAATTCTGCCTAAATCAGTAAAAGCTGTCAGCAGGGTTAATGTAGGTGGTGCTAATGTTTCGTTAAATTTACGCTGGGAAGGGGAAATGCAGACCGCTGGAGAGGATGATGATTCATATAGTTATAATATTATAAACCAGACCCCGGACTTCCAGGCGTGCCGGATATTGGACTCAGACAACACTCTCAGATTCGTTAATAACATTGATTCGGCAAGTACGCTGAAACTCTATTGTAAAAAAGATATTAGCACGGCAGCTATAACCACTACGTATTTGTCATCGGAAATGAATTTACCGAATAAGCACTTTGACGCTATTTGTGACTGGTGCTTACACCGGTTATTTCTATCCCAAAAACATCGTGATTATCCCAGTGCAATATATTATAAAAATGAATTTAAAAAAAGTTTTGAATATGCCACTTGCGAGATGAATGCTCACCAGGCATCCAAAATCAACTTGGAAAAGTCTGGTTCAGACAGGCTATTTAAAAGAGGAGTTAGATTATGAAAAAGGTTTTAATTTTTGCGTTGCTGTTATTCTTATCAATAGCAGTATTCGCTGGATCAAGCGGGAAAGGTACGGTAACGACAGACAGTACAGCTTACCAATATAAGGCTTTAGTTGAGCTACAAGGTATAGAGCGATTAGGCATTATATTGAAAAACACGGGGGATATGACTTCCTATTACGATCTCAGGCTCTATCCCAGTGAAGATTTTGAGGATTATATTTACATGGCTTTAGCTGATGCGACAGGTGATTCTCTTTTTGATTCAGATGGTGCATTTACGGAAACAGGGATCGTTGGCGAGCCCGTTTATAATGTTTCTGATGGATCTTCCGGTACTATCACCGCAATTAATGATTCTACTGTTTACGCTACACTGGCAGGGGGTACGAATAATTCATGGACTGCGGGCGATCTATATAAGATAAGACGCCCATTGCTTTATTATTCAATAACAGATTCCTTAGCGTCGGGATCACAATTTGAAGCTGAGATAGTTAATTATTATTCTCAAGTGAAGCTATTTATAAAAAAAGCCAGTGCAAGCGACAGCACCGCAACGTATAATTATCAGTTTAGAAAGCAAGAGTAATCGTGGCTACTCACTATGACAGATACCAGGAAAACTTATTGCGCAGACGCCTGAGTAGCCCTGGGTGGAATAAGTTCAGAAAGCAGCAGGAGCAAATGGGTAATGTCTGGGAAAGATCAATGAACCAATTCGTTTCTAATCTTGATCGTAGCAATATCCCGCTGGCTGCCAAAACCGATGCTCAGACCCAGTTTATGTCAACTCAAGCCCGTGAAATGGGAAAGCAATTCGAGTCATTTAATGAAGGGGTTCAAATAGAGCGGAAGGAAATAACTCAGCAACTTGGTGCTATGGGTGCTGCGAGAAAAGATCAGGAAGAAGCGGAGAAGAATAAATTAATCTCTGCCGGAGCTCAAGTTCTTGGTGCTGGTGTTGGATTTGCCGTTGGTGGACTTCCTGGAGCTAAAATTGGTGTTGAAGCCGGTGGTATGGTTGGCGGTGTAGCTACAAAAGACTGGGATACTGCCGTAGAATCTGCTGTTGGTATGATCACCGATATTGGGGTTCAGTCTAAGCTGAAATCAGTTAAGGACAATACCGATAAAATGGGTTCATTAGTAAATTTGGTCAGAACTTCTGGGAAGGGATATGCCGAGCAAAAGCAGATAATAGATTCCATTATTCAGGACATCGATCTGGGTGGCAGTTATGATGACATAAATAGTAGAATAAGTGGTTTATTGGGAATAGTCTTAGAAAATTAAGAGGTCAAAATGGCAAGGTTAGCGGATATTATTCAAGCAGGCATGGGGAGCGTTAGGCAGGAAGAGGAAAACGCAAGACAAGGGACTAAAAACGCTCTATTGAGGGTCAGTGATAAACTCGGTGAACGGGCTTCTTATGAACGGTCTGCTAAACA
>Ga0222702_1000077_pt1 | contig 26654 bp, 20 predicted proteins | sample AntAcemetage1504_FD_181152 | JGI IMG/M metagenome (GOLD analysis project Ga0222702, IMG submission 181152) | Saline water microbial communities from Ace Lake, Antarctica - #1504 | ecosystem: Environmental > Aquatic > Non-marine Saline and Alkaline > Saline | place: Antarctica: Ace Lake...
CAGAAGGTCAGATCCAACTAATATCCAACCTCGTACCAAAGAAATTGAACCTGAAAACGGCACGAGCATATCACATGAAACTCTCTTTTCAGGATGTATTTCAGCAACCTCAGGATATGGCTGAGGCGTTTCTTAAAAAATGGTATTTCTGGGCGACACACAGCCGACTTCAACCAATGATCGAGGCAGCTCGCACCGTCAAACGTCATTGGGATGGTATTTTGCGATGGTTCATATCAAGAATCACAAATGGTATTCTTGAAGGTATCAATAGTCTTATTCAGGCCGCAAAAGCTAAAGCCAGAGGCTATCGCTCTACTCGCAATTTTATCACTATGGTCTATCTTGTCGCTGGAAAATTAGAATTTGGCTTACCCACATAAAATAGCGAAGAGCCAATAAATTCTCTATAGCCTAATTTTTACCGAGTCTTGCGATAGTGTACATATCTTGCTCGTACGAGCAAGATATGTACACTAACTTGATGTTTTTAAACTTCGAGAATTCTTTTTGCCGGTGCCTGGATTAGGAAAACTATCTATAAATTTCAGGGCTTTCTCTCCACCCCAATCATCCGGTAGTAAGTTGTAGGGGAGATGGGGATCCCCAGCAAAAATAGATTGATAATCCCAGATCAGATGCTCCCTAAGTACTCTTCTTGATATACCTTTCTCATTCTGGATCGGATTTATCTTGAGCAGCTCAACTAATTCTTTTTGCTTCTCCGTATATCGTTCAATCAAGGCCAGATATTTGTCGTGGATATCATTAATATTCCAGAATGTTTGGACTAACACGGATTCCGAAAACCCCTGGAACTCGTCGGCTGTTATCTGAAAGACATATCCGGATAACTTCAATTTATCGGTATATTTTTTGATCTCCTTGATAAAATTATACGGGGAAATCCATATACTCCTCTGAACTTTTCCAAATCCCAACATCTTCAGGTAACGCCGGAGATGGTCTCGTAAAATTCGTTTTTCTTCCGGAATATCAAATACGACAAGTCTCCATTTTTTGTCCCAGGTCGAGGGAAGCCGCCGATCCGATTCCTGATGTTTCTTTATATATCTCTTCCCCTGTTCAGTAAGCCTGATTTGACTCTTATTCTCCTTTTCCTTCTTCAATTTCTCAATATGACCCTCATCTGTCAATCGCCGGATAGTATTATAGTACGCGCCACGGCTGTAGGAAGTTCCAATTTTAAATTGATGTAAAGGATCGGAGAGAGAAAACAAGAGTCCGTCTTTTAAGAAAATTAAGATTTCATCCTTCAGTGATGGCATTGGATTTGAATGTAAGTAGTGAATGCAACATTAGTCACATAGAAACATCCACATTACAGAAGCTTTTGGAGCTTTTGTGTGTACATATCTTGCTCGTACGAGCAGGATATGTACACATAATTCTGACTATATATAACAGTCTCTGCGTATAGGTACAAACATTTTTTGCGATCTATCGGGGATAATATACGGGGGGGAGTGATTTAAGCTACTCTCTGCTCATCGTTGAGAGTTGAACGTTCAGTCCCACTGCTGTCACGTCCTGATTTAAAGTTGTCACTTTTTGCTTGTTAAAACTTTTTATTCTCCCTACCTCGCCTCATTTTATGACAGGACCATTGCAGTCAGGACTATTAGCCTCGCCTCAGTTATTCCCGGAGGGCGAAACAGACGAAGCTGTAGCTGCGGTCGCTGACCGCGGAGGCCAGATCCGGGGTCATCGACCCCGGCTACAGAGAGAAGGGTCTACTCCCCACTGCCTACTCCCCACTCCCTATCTAACCACCGGGATATCGGTGGAACCACCGAAGTAGACACGGCTTACTCCGCGGAGGGCCCAGAGGCCGGAGGGCGGGCGGAAGAGAGCTATTCCGTCGCGGCCGGTACCGTTGAAATCAGCCGGGACCGGGGCGTCGGCGCCGCCGCCGAAGTAGGATCGGGTGATTCCCCGGATCGCCCAGAGACCGGAGGAGGAACGGAAAATCCCCGGATTCTCGGTTCCATTCCCATTGAAGTCACCGGAGATCGGATCGTCGGCAGCGCCGCCGAAATAAAAGCGGCTCAAGGACCGGATCGCCCAGAGGCCGGAGGTGGGCCGGAAGATGGCGATCGCCGCCGTCCCGCTCCCCCTATAATCGCCCGCCAGAGGCCAATCGGAACCGCCCCCGAAATATGCCCGGGTCAGCGACCGGACCGCCCAGAGGCCGGACGTGTATCTGAAGATGGCTATATCACAGCTTCCATCGCCATTATAATCCGCGGGGGCCGCTTCATCAACACTCCCCCCGAAATAGCTCCGGGTCACGGAACGGATCGCCCATAATCCGGAAGAATAACGAAAGATCCCGATATCGGTTGTTCCGTCGCCGTTATAGTCGCGGGGAACCGGGTCGTCATCCCCTCCCCCGAAGTAAACCCTGGTCACGCTGCGAACGGCCCAGAGGCCGACAGCGGGACGGTAGATAGCCACATCCGAGGTCCCGTCTCCATTGTAATCCCCCCGGGACCGATGACGGACCGGCGGCGTCGAGGTGGGCAACGGGGTCACGGTCGGCGGGAGCGTCGGTTGAACAGAGGGCGTGGGGGTGGCTGTAGGTGGCGGAGAGGGTGGGGGTGTTTTATAAGCTGTCGCGGTTGGCTTAGGGGTTATTGATGGACTTACGGTCGGAGTCACACTCATAGTCGGCGTGACGGAGGGTGTCGGCGTAACCGAAGGGGTTGGCGTGGGGGCCGCTTTCGCCAGGTCACAGAGCCAACGATCGGTGTAGGTGCTTCCATCCTGACCAATATAGTAATATGTATTGATTTTCCCGGATAGAGACGGCGGATAGACATTCACCATCTGCCCTCCATCATAAGTCAGCACTAGATAATCTCCCCCAAGTATAGTGATCGCCTCGCTCTCGCTTGTAAACTGAACCGCTACCGGTTGAACCGGATAGGAACTCTGGACGTTGAATGTATTTTCATTGTCGTAAATATAGCCATACCGATCGGCCTTCGGTGCTTCAGCCCGGGTTATATCCCACCTCCATCCAGTGGGGAGAGAAGATCTGCTGGATGTAATCACCAGATCTTCCAGGTCATTGATATTCAGGGCGCTGGAGCAGTATACGGGTGTGGGCGTGACTGAGGGAGTCGGCGTCACACTCGAAGTGGGAGTCGCGGTCGGGGTGGGAGTAATACTCGGAGTAGGCGTACTGCTCGGAGTTGGGGTTGGAGTAACGCTTGGCGTAGGAGTGCTGCTCGGAGTTGAAGTCACGGTCGGGGTGGGAGTAACACTCGGCGTAGGCGTGCTGCTCGGCGTTGGAGTTGAAGTCACACTCGGCGTCGGTGTCATGGTCGGGTTTGGAGTAACGCTCGGAGTTGGAGTTGGAGTAGAACTCGGTGTCGGGGGTACCGTCGGTGTGGGAGTACGGCTCGGAGTTGGAGTCCTACTCGGCGTCGGAGAAGGAGTTTCATAGCCATCCGGAGTAGGGCTTGGCGTTAGTGACGGGGTAACCGTGGGTGTCACGGTCGGGGTCGATGACAGAGTAGGGGTCGGTGTCGGCGACGGAGGGGGCGTCTTATAGCCTTCAGGGGACGGAGAGGGAGAAGGCTCTTCAAAAACCAGAATTCGGTTGTTATGGGTATCGGCTACATAAAGAGTATCGCCGTCCAGGTATAGGCCATCCGGCCAGTACATGGTTTGACCCGTCGGCGTCGACGGCGGGACCGGGGGCGGATCGGTATCAACCTGGTTGATCAGCATATGGAACATATCAGGCTGACCGAGAACAATATCCGCGCTATAGGGAGCTCCCGACATATCTGTAGGGATGCTATTGAAGATCAATACCCGGTGATTGTCATTATCTGTGACAAAGAGCCTGACTCCGTCGGAGAAGACGCTTCCGAACGGTTTGTAAAGAGTATATGCCAAAGGAGTAGATCGTCCCTGGTTAGGCTGGTCCTGAAAAAAATCATATTGGCCTAACGCGACATTGGCAGTGGCGTTATTCCAGGTCGGAATCTGGTTATAGATTAAGATCCGATGGTTACCAGTGTCGGTGATAAAGAGTCTCCCCCCATCCACGAAGACTCCGGTTGGCTCTTTCAGTGTACTCGCGGTGGGTCCTCCCAGCCCCTGGTTCTCGCTGGAGCTAAGATAGTCAACCTGTCCGATCACGACCGAGGCGGTGACATCATTGAAACTGGGGATACTGTCATAGACCAAAACCCGGTTATTCTCCCGGTCGGCAAGAAAAATCTGCCCACCGGAGATACAGATGCGGCGCGGGTTTTTAACCGTATTGCTGCCGGATGGAATGCCTGCCGGATTCTGGTTCGGATACTTATGACTCTCCAATTGGGGCTGACCAATCACGTACTGCGCGGTGGCGTCATTCCAGGTAGGCACATTATTGAAGATCACCGATCGGTTGTTCTCGGCGTCGGCAATCAGGAGCTGCCCTCCTGATACCAGAACGTCATCCGGTTTGTGAAGTGTATTTGCGTATGGGACGTCAGGGTCCACACCGGTTGGATCCTGGTTGGGACCGTTATTGATCATATCGGCCTGGCCAATTACCACCAGCGCTGTAGCGTTATTCCCGGAAGGAACTGGATCATAGATCAGAACCCGATTGTTTAAATAATCGGCTACGAATAACTTGCCACCGGAGATCTGAATCCCTCCAGGCCACCAGAGAGTATTCGAATCAGGCAGGGATAATCCCCGATTAGCACTATTGTTGAACATATCGGGCTGCCCTATGACGATGGAAGCGGCTTGATTGCTCTCAAACGCCTGCAAATATCCAACCGGGATTATGAGAAAGATCCCTGAGATGATAATTGCAACTTTAATTAAGTTCGAATGGTTCATAGAACTTAGCGCCTGCGGCGCAACCTCGTAGCGGCAGCCTTCAGGCTGCCACTAGTGGCGACCTGAAGGTCGCCGCTACGAATGCTATTGTCCCGATATTTATATTTAATAAATCGGGATCCCGAAGTATTTCGGGAAAATTCAGAAGCAGAAACTTAGCGCTTCGCACTAAATTTTGGTATCCGCCCCGCCATCGGAGCGGATACCTTTTTTTAAACATTTATTGTGCGCCAGAAGCGCATCAGCCTCTGGCTGAAAATTCTAGAACAGGAACTTATCTCTCTTTGACCTCTAATCCGGCTCTGAATAAAAATTCGTATAATTCTTGTATTTTTTAATTATTCCGTATAATTATATTCGGTGCGCCTTCTTATTTACAATATAACTCTATTCCCGGTTATGTCAAGAACGGCCATTAAAATTAAAGGGGAAATAACAGAGAATCCCTTGACAAATAGCATTTTTTGTCTTATATTTAATATGGATGTTTAATGGTGATTTTAATTTATTTGGAACAACGGTAATATTGATACAATACCGGTAAAAACACTAACAATCCAATTTGGGTCTTAATGAAAGCCCACGTAAAAAACAACGGGTTTACACTTATCGAGTCCATTATAGTGATGTTGTTTATCGGCATCCTGGCAGGCATAGTCATCCCCAGAATACTATCCACAACCAGGTTCTCCGCCATTCTGGCGGCCGAGATGGCCATTACCGATATCCGGGCCACTCAGTCCGCCGCCATGTTTGAGGGTGCTTCCAGGACGATCATCTTTAACAATAACAACACTTATACCAGGGACGGAATAACAAAGACACTACCGGGAGGAGCCACCTTCGAGGAATATACAATTACTTTCAACTCATTCGGCGAACCAACCACCGGCGTGGGAAATTTTAGCATAACCTGCGGGTCCGATACTAAAACGATAAATCTGTCCTCCTTAACGGGGAAAGCTACCATTCAATGATAGCATATGAGAAAATGAATCGCCGCATATTACATATAACATTTTATTCCGATATTAATTCGGTTTTATTCCCCCGGAAGAGCACCGGATTCACACTGGTTGAGATCGTGGTTTTGCTCCTGGTAGCTGCTATCATTCTACCCGCCTTAATCCTCCCGTTTTCAGAGGGAACCCGTAAACTTGAACTGCCGGTGATCATGAATACCCTTTCATTCCTGGCCCAGGAGGAGATGGAGAAAAATATAATCTGCCTCGATTACGACACAGTCGCGAGTTGGCCGAGTACCGCTATAACCGGATTTCCCGGATACACCAGTGAGTGCGCAATTGATGGTACCGCTACTTTTGGAGAGGTAATCGAAGGCGTAAAACTGATCACGGTGACGGTAACCTACAGCTACCCCGAACTGGACCCTGACCCTTCTCTCCAACTGGTAACAGTTAAAACGAAGTGGTTTTAGAAAAATCTATTACTGTCTGCCGACAGGCAGGCATAAATCAGGCTGGATCTGTACATGGGCATTATAAATACCCTAATTACAGGCAACTAGATGGAACAGCTTTAATGCTACCGAGGAAACAAAAAAAGGATTCTGCCGGGGGTTATTCCCTGATCGAGATAGTTCTGGTCGTCGTTATCATTACTATCCTGGCGGGATTCTCCTTCCAGGCTCTCCTGAGTTCGGTCTCGCTTTATGCCATCGCCGCTCGGGATTACCTGATTGCTCAACAGGAAGGTAAAATCGCCATGGAGAAGATGGTCCGGGAGATCCGGGAGGCCGTGCCCAGTAATATAGTAATCACCTCCGGTTCCATCCAAGTCACCAAGAGAACCGGACACGGGACTCCGCTGGATTCCAATTTGGCCGTTACTTTCGTGCAGGGTAATAGTGAGACTAAGATTGTACGACAATCAGCCGCGGGTAATTTTACTCTGGCAAACAACGTAGTGGAGGATTCTTTTTCAGCCAACATGGACAATAATGATGTAGTAACCATAAATTTCGCCATAGAGGCCGGGGAGAATCAGTATCCGCTGAGGACTGCGGTCTGGCCAAGACAGGTTCCAACACCAATAGGTGGCATTCCAACACCAACACCCACACCAACACCCTGAGAACAGAAGAATAAACGAGAATAACGCAAGAATAAATATAATGAATAGCAGAACTAACCCAACTGAGCACTTGGAAGACGGATTTGCATTACTGGCATTACTGGCGGTTATGATTATTCTCGGAATTGTCGACTATACTTTTGTTAATATCATCTCTACCAAGCGGGCCGCATCAGGAACGCAATATAACTCGGTTAAAGCTTTTTATATCACTGAAGGGGCGCTGGAGGTGGGGAGAATCAGTATCCTCTAAGAACCGCAACATGGCCGCGGCAGACAGACAGATAATGATGAAAAAATCGGAAGCAATATTTCCTCACCATGAGTCTGGAATGATGCTGCTGGCATTAGTAGCTATCATGCTCATACTAGGAATCGTCGGATATACCTTCGTCAGCATTGTCTCAACGGAAAGGAAAGCATCGGTTGGGATGTACAGTTCTATGAAGGCTTTTTACATCAATGAAGGGGTGTTGGAGATCGCGAAAAAATATATCCATGACCAGAATGGGGTTGCTCCCGCCTGGGCGCCCGATGCCGATCTCTTCATAAACGAAGCAATGGGAGACGGAACATTTGATCTGAGCATGTATTGGCCGGCTAATCCTTCCGAGTTTATAAATTTTACCGCGGTGGCCGAAGTGAACTAATTATTTTCAGACGCCTGGCAGACATTTGAAATCAGCAGGGAGAAAATAATAAACCCTAAACTACTTGACAAACCCGAAATTTGGCTATATATTTATTATGATGGATTGAATCTCAAATAAATATCTCTACAAGGAGGCGGAAAATGAAAAATCTGTCGAGAATATGGGTTGTGTCAGGCTTATGTCTAATCGCATTCATGATCTCCCATTTTGTCAGCCCCGTAATGGGGGGTGCAGCTCGGAGTGTGACCGAGCAGGTAATATTGCCGACTCAAGGCGGCGGAAGCAGCGGTACCCCGCCCTGCGGTGTCTTTGGGAAAAATTATATTGATTGGACCGCCAGTCCCGAGGTTTATTCTTATAACCCCGATGATTGGCCTACTGGACCTCCCAGCAGCACTTTGTATATGGAACCGGGTTCTATCGGTAGCAATTTATTAATAAATCTCGTTGGCGGAGAAATAGGCGGGAAAATCATACTTGCCTCCGGAGGAAATCTTTCCTGCGGAAATCTTCTTAAGGTTGGGACCAAACTGGATCCTCCCCGATCACCCGCTAAAGCCAACCAGGAATATATATCAGGCACCCCCACGGTTCCAGGCGATCCCGGTTATGAATATATGAACACCTACGATCCTCAATGGGATAAAGATGGAGATGGTGATACTGACAGCGCTGATTACGATTGGGTTATACAAAATGGAGGATTAGAAGGCGAAGGTTCTTCTATTCCGTATACTCAACCTAATGACCCTACTATCATGGTATACGACAAGGGAATACTGATCCCTGCTGTGGTAAATTCAGATTATAAGCTGGTCAACAATGAATTCGAAGATAAGAACGAAGATATTTACTTCACCGGTACACAATACCGATTTGAGGAATTTAAATGGGGGGCATCAGATGAGTTTTATTTTGGAGAAACCGGCAATGATACCTCCATTTATGCCGACAGGTGGGCCCAGACCGCCAGCGGGGACATGATTATCAACAATGATAAAAAACTTACCGTCTGCATTAAAGATGACGTCGATATCAGCGGAAGCGGAAAATATAACGAAGGCGGAAACGCAGATCAGTTCGACGTATGCGGTTCAGCAACTGTTGTGGACATCACCGGAAGTGGCGATGCTGTAGCCGGTCAATTTTACTTTCCCAACGCTGATCTCGACATAGCCGGCAGCGGACTTTTTTATGTGGCCATTGTCGCTAAATCAATCACCAAGACCGGTTCCGGCGATATCTGTTACCCCTCTGACTATGAAGGTCCTCCAGGAGGAGGCGGAGGCAGCACTCCGATCAATCCTCCCACCCGGGAAGATTGGAAAGAGATTATAGTCTCCGATTAATTTAATTATTTTCGCCAACCGGCAGAGGGGATTAAATCACCCAAGAATACAGTGCAGTCGTCCTGTATTTTTTGTCAATACCCCCCAGAACTTAAATAATTGATCTATTATTTCATTGTTAGGTTATCCTCGCTTTGATCGGGAATTACTCCCCCATATATATTTCAGTAGGTTGACTGTCCAAGTTTTGTACCGGTGGCTAAATCGAATTGACTAATTATGCTGTCAGCATTTGAGATCATAAAATAACAACAGATAAAAAATTAAAAAACAATAAAAACAATAAACTACTTGACAAACCCGAAATTTGGATATATATTTATTATGATGGATTGAATCTCAAATAAATACCTCTACAAGGAGGCGGAAAATGAAAAATCTGTCGAGAATATGGGTTGTGTCAGGCTTATGTCTAATCGCATTCATGATCTCCCCTTTTCTCAGACCCATAATGGGGGGGGCAGTGAGGAGTGTGACCGAGCAGGTTGTACTACCGACCGAACCCAGCGGCGGGAGCGGCGGGTATTTCCCTTCCGGAAGCGGCGTCTTCGGTAAGGAAAAGTTCCAGCTTACCGGATCCGGGGGATGCTACTCCTATGACCCGTCGCAATACCCCGTTCCGCCATCCAGTATCGCCAATATGGGGCCAGGGCACTGCGGGAGTAATGAGCAAATTTATCTCTCCGGATCGGTGACAATCAGTGGACATGTCAATGTTCCTCAGGCGCTTGTGGACGAGATCGCGGGTGGAGATTTAAGCAACTTGGAAGCCGGCTGGTCCTGCGGAGTCGGGAACAAGCTCCCGACCGGGACAACCGGAGAAGAGGGAGACGACCGTGAGTTCGATGGAGTTAGAAATACCTTCCCTCTCCAGGGCTGGAAGCCGGACATGTGGCCGCCGGAAGGCACATATAATTCAGGGACTCCTGCCTGGCCCTATGATACCGGCTACGTCGCTTATCCGGTCGTTGACCCCCAATGGGACAAGGATAAAGATGGCGATACCGACACAGCCGATTACGATTATTTCACTGCTCACGGGGGCTTCGCCGCCGAGAATGGTGGTTCTGCCGATCCCATCCCTTATACCGCGAAGGATGACCCCACCATCATGGTTATGGACAAGGGCGTCCTGGTCCCGGCAAGCGAGGGGGAGGCCTGGTTCGACGACTACTATATCGACGAAAATCATAATTTCCACGGGACCTGGAAGGAGGTCTACTTCACCGGAACCCTGTATCGTTTCAACGACTTTGAGCCCGGAACGAGTCAGTCATACCATTATACCGGAGATATGGCATTCTACTGCGAGGACTTCCACCATGGTGGGAGCAATGACATGCTCCTTGACCCGGCCGCGAATATAGTCATGGCGGTAAAGAACAATATTGTCTTTGACGGCGAGTCGGACTTCAATGTTGGCGGCGGCTCCGATCAGATTGACGTTGTCTGTACCGGAACAACAGTCGATATAGGAGGATCCGCGGACGGGACGGCGGGCTGTTTTTACGCCCCCAACGCCGACATGGTGATCGAGGGAGACGGCTGGATCTACGCGGCAATAATCGCCAACAGCGTGACGATCGGAGGAAGTAGGTCAATCTGCTATCCCTTCCCCTACCAGGGCCCCAATGGCGGCGCGGGCGGCGGCAGCGCGGGAGGAGAAACGCCGATCAATCCTCCCACCCGGGAAGATTGGAAGGAGATCATAGTCTCCGATTAATTTTAATTGTCACCGCCCGATGGTGGGGATAATATGAATTATCTAAAAATGCAGGGCTTACGCCCTGCATTTTTCCTGCCAATACATATATAATTCAGGGACATTTTAGCTCTTTGAAATTATAACTCCGATGATACCATACTCATAGTGAAGAACTTCCGTTCTGCCATTGTCAGGCAGGGGTAAAGCCCTTTCTTTTTTCTACTAATACATATAGAACTTAGCTCCTTCGGCGCAACGTTCGGGTTAAAAGGTTGCGGTTGCGCGGCTCGAATCGGTTGCATGGGACGGTTGCGAGGGCGGGCCGCACGCAACCGTAACCCGTTCTACGTTTTCCCGGTGAAACCGGGGCAACCGTTCAACGCAATCCGGAATTTCAATTTATTGAAATTCCGAAGCAGGAACTTAGCCCCGCCATCGGCGGGGCTAACGTTAAAAAATAAAGACGTTGAAAAGAAAAAACGTTTAAGATCGTTAAAGTCCATTGGCGCCCTTCCCAAGATACGTGGCGGCTACTTTTTAACTACGTTTATTGTCCCGATAAATCTTAATTTAAATCAATTGAAATCGGGATCCCGAAGTATTTCGGGAGAGAGATAAAATTCGCAAGCATTAAATTAGTGACATGGAGTGTTGGAGTTTAGGAGTGATGAAAAAGAGGAACAAGCATCGAGACTATCAACTTAAGTCACGGATCATTTGTCTCATTCTGCTTCTGGGCGTGACCGCTTTTGCCCTGGCACCCTCTCTCCAAAATAATTTCACCAACTGGGATGATAATACCCACCTGACCGGAAATATGCGGATCCGGGAACTTTCCCCGGCGGCCATCTTCCGAATCTTTTCAACTCACAATTCCTTCAGCTACGATCAGCCCCTGGTCGAACTCAGCTTTGCTCTGGAATATCATTTCTTCCAGCTCACACCCCGAATCTATCACCTCAATAACCTCCTTATCCATCTTCTCAATTGTATCCTGGTATTTTACCTGTTTCTCTCGTTGAGCAAGCAACTTCCGGTTGCTTTCATCGGCGCCCTCCTCTTCGGGATCCATCCTCTCCAGGTTGAGTCGGTCGCCTGGATCACCGAGCGGAAGAACCTTCTATCCAGCGTTTTTTTTCTCGCCGCAATAATCTCATACCTGAACTATATCGGAGGAAATCGAAAAAAGGCCTACTGCCTCACCCTATTTTTCTTTATAATCTCGGTGCTGGCGAAACCGCTGGCAGTGACATTGCCCCCGGTTCTTTTTCTTATTGATTACTTCCGTGGCCGACGGTTCCGGTTCCGGGTCATAGTCGAAAAAATCCCTTTCTTCCTGATTCTGGCCTTGATTGTATTGCTGTTCGACCCCGGTTTTGGGGGAGACACATCCGGGAGGATGGGAAAAGTCCTTCTGGGAAAACCTCTCGCCTATTCCATGGACGTAACCCGCCAGATAGCTTTCCATCTGACCAAGATAGCTTTCCCCCTCCACCTCTCAGCCATCTATCCCCAGAACATCATACGAGGAGCTCACATTTCCCCCCTGATCCGCTCCTCCCCTCTCTGGCTGATTGCCCTGATCGCCCTGATCATCTACTCGAAAAAATATTCCCGTAAAATTATCTTCGCCGCTCTTTTTTTCCTGATCACGATCATGGTCACTTTCCCTGTTACTCTCTTATATCCCTGGATCGCGGCCGACCGGTATACCTATCTTCCGGCAATTGGAGTTTATTTTTTGGCCGCGACCGCCTTCTGGAAATTTTACCGGAGGGAGGGTAGCGGCGGAACAGCGAAAAAGATTCTTCTCTGCCTATCACTCCTGATCATAGTTATCAGCTTCACTACTCTGAGCCGCGAGCGGGCCTTGGTCTGGAAAAACAGCAAAACTCTCTGGAGTGACGCAATAGACAAGTATCCGGGGATATTTCTGGCCCACAATAACTTGGGATTAATCTTATTCCAGCAGGGTAAGATCGAAGAGGCCATCTCTCATTATAACCGGGCCCTGTTGATTATGCCCGGTTTTCCGACCGCTCATTTCAACCTGGGCATCGCTCTTGCCCGAAGCGGGGATTGGCAAGGAGCCCGGGATCACTATCAACAGGCTATTCTGTTGAATCCAGACTTTGCCGGCGCGCGCCTTAACCTGGGGAAAATATTTTCAGAAAGGGGGAACCAGGAGGAAGCGGAGTTCCATTACCGAGAAGCTATCAGGATTGACCCCAATCTGGCGCTGGCTCATTACAACCTGGCCAACATCCTTCATCGGCAGGGAGATTTACGAGAAGCCGTTTTCCACTACCGCCGGGCCCTGAATCTCCAGCCCGACTATCGGGAGGCCCGTCATAACCTGGAACTGGCCTTGGAGAGAATGGAGTAGTGGAGTGATGGGGTGGTGGAGTGATGGGGTGGTGGAGTGATGGAGTGATGGAGTGGTGGAGTGATGGAGTGATTGAGTGGTGGAGTGATGGAGTGGTGGAGTGATGGAGTGGTGGAGTGATGGAGTGATGGACGCAGCCCCGGCCCCCAACACTCCAACACTCCGTGCTATAGTATCCCATGATCAAAACCAATAATCTTACCAAGGTCTTCGGCACCACCACTGACGTGATGGAGTAATGGGAAGAGGGCGAGATCGGCCGGTTCCCATAGATAGACCTTACTCTAAAAGGTATTTTCAACTGTTTGTGCTAAAAAAACTAAATATTCACCACGAAGGTCACGAAGAACACGAAGAAAAACAAAGAACACTATGAAATTTTTCCTGGTTTTTTCAAATTCCTTCGTGAACGGAGCATGCCCGGCGATGAACGAAGTTCATTTTGCGGGGTGCTCTTCGTGGTTTAAAAAGCTTTTCGATTAGGGTCTAGATAGAAGATGAAAAAAGTCCGTATCATATTTATTTTTCTCCTCTGGCTGGGGGTGATGGGGGTATTTTTTAGCAAGGAGATCATCCCCTCGCTCACTGGACCCGCATCCTCCATACCCCTTCTGCGGGCCGGCCTCACGGAACTGGCCGGAGACGAATGGATGGGAATCTTCTTCCAGGGAGAACAGGTGGGGTATTCCCATACCGTCCTCTATCCTCACCGGGAGGAAGGGTTCTATGGCTCCGCCCTCGACAGTACCATCTGGCTGAAATTCTCTTTTCTGGACAAAATCAACCAGATTAATATCCAGAGCTTCTGCCTGATTGATCCGGACGGAGAGATTATAAAACTGAGAATCTCCGCCCGATCCGCGTCACCGCCCTTAACCTTAAAAGCCCGGCTGGCAAACAGTCAACTCGAGATCAGTATAAATATCGGCGAGGAGGAGAGAGAATTAACCTTTCCCCTCCCCCACCCTTCACTACCGCTATACGCTCTCACCCCTTTTCTCGCCCTGCGCGAACTCCATAAGGGAGAGAGTTTCTCTCTTTTCGCTCTTGATCCCCTGGCAAGCCTGAGCGCGGAACGCCCGGAGGCCGCCACGATCCGTTTCGAGGTTGCCGAAAAATCGGCGGAAGGATATCAGCTCCTGGCTTTCTACAACGGATTGACAGCCGATATCTCCCTGGATCAGGCCGGAAATGTCCTTTCCGTTACCACACCGTTCGGCTGGGCGTTGAAGAAACAGGACGCGGAGATGGTGACGTCATTTCTGGAGGAAAAAAAAGTGCCTTAAGTGTGTTTGAAAGAAGTGCCTAAAGTGCGCTAAAGTGCCTAAAGTTGAAAGTTGTGGCCTCGCCTAGCATTGGGAGGTATCGGGGTTGTCCGTCATTCTGCCGGATCTACGAAAAACCCCTCCCACAAGGAGCGCAAGTAATTGGATTTAAATAATTTATCCAGTATAATTTCAAAAGAAAATTGTAAGCTTTAAGTAAACCCCGTTGCCCCGTGATCGTATCTGGTTTGTTGTAACCGCGGTCAACGACCGTGGCTACAGTGTCCGAGGCCACCACGGAAAATTGGGATGAAGCATAAGACAACGTGGTTTACTGAAAGCTTACAGAAAATTCGTAATATGAAAAATAGTACTAAATGGCTCCTGCTGATCCTTTTGATAGTGCTGGTTGGCGGCGGCATTATTGCGACCGGGATATTGATTTGGGATAAATCCCAAAGGGCGGTAGGTGTTCCGCTGGAGAAAGAGCAAGAAGAGATCCTCCAGAGACAATTGGAGGAAGATCCAAAATCCATCTTTATCTTCGACTCCGACACTTCCTACCGGCTGAAGCCATTTTTCAAGGGACTGCGCCACGATTCTAAGACCCTGCCTCATGCTACCAACAGTCTGGGCATTCTGGGCGGAGAAGAGATCAACCCGGATCCCTCGGTCAGAAAGATTATCTTTTTGGGGGATTCGGTCGCCTATGGAGAGCATGTCCCATACGAAGATGTCTTTATCAGCCGTATGGCGGAACAGGCCGGAGAGACCCGCCAGCTCTTAAACGCAGGATGCCCCGGTTGGTCCACTCACCAGGAACTGGTCGCTTACCGGAAGTATTTCTCGGCTCTTCCCATCGATACGGTAGTTATCATCTTCACCCTGAACGATCTGCTCCGCTTTGAGTGGGTCTGGCGCGATGATAACAGTTTTCAGATGTCGGCTGAACTGCAGGGATTGGGTGGGCTCGCTCACTCCAAACTAACCGCACGGGATTTGAGGGAAGTCAGGGGACGATTCTGGAATACGCTGGAGTTGCGCCCCCTGGCTAATCTTAACAATACCTGCCTGAACTCCTATCTCCTTCCGAAATGGGTGGATTGGTGTAACCTAGTTCAACCCATAATTAGCGAGATACTTGATGGGAAACGATTGATTATGGTAGCTGTGCCGGCCCGCCCTCAGCTGGAAGCGCTCAATCTGGGAGGCAATTCGGATACCGTACTCCTCCCACAGCGCCAACTGGAGCAGTTCTGCGCCGAGAACAATATCGAATATGTGAACCTCGTGGAGGCATTTAGAAGAGATGAGGTTGGAGACTATAACTCCGGTTTCTTCCTTCATGGCAGAGATGGCAACCTTCACTTCTCATCGGAAGGGCACCAGCGGGTGGCGGAGTACCTCTGGCCTATAATCAAAGAGACTATGATGAACGAAATACAAGGACAACGGAAGTGATGGAGTGATGGAGTGATGGAGTTTGGACGCAGCCCCGGGCCCCCAACACTCCATCACTCCAACACTCCTCTCTATAATCCCCCATGATAAAAACTACACACTTAACAAAAATATTCGGATATAAGACCGCAGTCAAGGATCTCAATCTGGAGATTCCGGCCGGAGAATTATTTGCCTTTATCGGACCGAACGGCGCGGGAAAGTCCACCACCATCAAGATGCTGGTCGGTCTGCTTCTGCCGACCGGTGGGAATGCTTTTATCGGAGGGTTTAATATCCGGGATAATCCGGTTGAGGCCAAGAGACTGATCGGCTACATCCCTGACTTCCCCTATCTCTATGAAAAGCTGACCGGAAGGGAGTTCATGCAATTCATCGGCCGGATCTATTATCTCCCCCCGATTGAAATGAACAGCTCAATCGAGTATTATCTCGACTTCTTCGGCCTGCTGAACCTTTCAGAAGACCTTATTAAAAACTACTCCCATGGCTATCGCCAGCGACTGGTTCTGGCCTCGGCGCTGCTCCACAATCCTAAGGTTCTGATCATTGATGAACCAATGGTAGGGCTGGACCCCAGAACATCGCGCCTGATCAAGGATATACTGAAAGAGCTATGCCGGGAGGGCGTTACAGTCTTTATGTCAACTCATACCCTGTCCGTCGCCGAAGAGATCGCCGACCGGGTCGGAATTATCCATGAAGGTGAGTTGATTGCCTGCGGAAGTATGGGAGAACTGAGGGAAACGAGCGGGGTCGATGGACAGCTGGAGGAGGTGTTTCTTCATTTAACTGAAGAAGGGGATGAAAAAGTTATAAGTGCCTAAAGTGCCTTAAGTGCCTAAAGTTATCACTTCGGCCCGGCGAGTTGTGGTGGAGTAAAATGAAGTGATGGAGTGATAGGGAATGGAGTAATGGAGTGTTGGAGTGTTGTGGGCCGGGGGTGCGCCCATCATTCCATTACTCCAGTACTCCATCACTCCATTTTTCCACATTAGGATTTTACATGCATACCTTATTTCAACTTCGCTTAAATCAGCTGAGAAACAACTTCCGCCTGCTCCGAAAATCCGGACGGCTGCGCCTCTTCATCGGCATCTTCGTTCTCCTATTCGTCTGGGCGGGACTCTTCGCCGGCTTTTACCGCGCCTTCACCTTTCTCCAAACCTTCATGGGGGTGGGAGAGATCCTGATCGACCGCCTGATCTACATGCTGACCTTCTCCCTCTTTATCATGCTGGTCTTCAGCAACACAGTAATTTCCTTCCAACTCCACCTCAAGGGCGCCGAAGCCGCCTATCTTCAGACTCTTCCCCTGCCCGGATCCGCCATCTTCCGGTTTCTGCTTCTGGAGGGCGCCGTGCTCAGCACCTGGGCCACCGTCTTCCTGATCTTTCCCGCCGCCCTGGCCTACGGCCTCTCCCACGGGCTCTCTCTCTTCGCCTGCCTCTCGCTTCTTCTCTTCGCGGTGGGACTCTCTTCGCTAGCGGCACTGATCGGGGCCTTAATCTCAGCCCTGATTCCGCCTCTCCTGATGCCCGGCAGAGGCCGCAGGGCAATCCTGGCGGCCGTCATCATCATCGCCCTCACCTTTCCGTTCTGGCGATCGCTTTCCCCTTCCCTGCGACCTGCCCCCGACCGGGAGACCCGGATGGTCAACCGGCTGCTCGATCACAGCCGGATCACCCTCTGTCCTCTCCTCCCCGGCTACTGGGCCGCGGAGGGTTTCATCCAGGCGGGTAGAGGACGCATCATCAGGTCACTCGGCTTTCTCTCCGTCCTGGCGGTCAATGTACTCTTTGCCTGGCAGATCGTTGAACTGACGGCGCAACGATACTATTTCACAAACCGGTCCCTCTATCGCAGCCGAGGGGGGAGGAGGGAGAAGAAGAAGTGCCTAAAGTTTGAAGTGCCTAAAGTTGTCACCCCGCCCGGAGCGAGGCTAGAAACCTCTCCCACAGTTCACCTCCCTAAAACTTCTCCGCTCTTTCAGCCAGGCGAGGCGATAACTTTCAACTTTAGGCACTTTAGGCACTTCTTCCCCCCCCTCTCCTCACCCGGCCGGGCCCTCCTGATCAAGGATGTCAAGATCTTCTTCCGGGATCCGGCTCAGTGGCTCCAGACGGCGGTACTTTTCGGCCTACTGGCAATCTACATCGTCAATATCAAGAACATGCCCCGGAACGTCTATCAGCCGTTCTGGAAGAACCTGATCACCTTTTTCAACCTGGGGGCCACCGCACTGATCCTGGCCACGCTGACCACGCGGTTCATCTATCCCTCTTTCAGCCTGGAGGGAAGAACCTTCTGGGTGCTGGGACTGGCGCCAATACCACGGCGGAACATCTTCCGGGCCAGGTTCTGGAGCAGCGTAGCCGGGGCGCTTCTGGTAACGGAAGCACTGATGCTTCTTTCCAACCACATCCTGGAAGTTCCCGGGCCGTTGACCCTGGTCACCTGCGGGACGCTCATCCTGATGGCGGGGGTCCTGGTCAGCCTGGCGCTCGGGCTGGGGGCAGTCTTCCCCGACTTCTTGCAGGACAACCCTGCCCGGATCGCGTCGGGTTTCGGCGGCACCCTCACCTTGGTTCTCAGCCTGATCTATATCTCCGTCGTGGTCGGGGTGCTCGCATTGGCCTGGAACCTGCGGACGAGCGATCCGACCGGGGAACAACTCCTTCTCTTCCCTGCGGCCTGCGCGTTCGTCCTGGTCCTCTCTCTTGCGGGAATCTGGCTGCCGTGTCGGTTCGGAATCCGGGCCCTGGAGAAATGCGAGTTCTGAAGTGAGCCGATTTAACTTCAGCTCACTTCAGTCACTTCAACTCACTTCCACCCTGTCTCCCCTTCTCTATCTCCTCCAATCCCTTCCGCGCCTGGTACGACTCGGGGTTCAGCTTCAGTGCCTTCCGGAACTTGAATTTACCCACAAGTTCTGCTGACGAGGTAGAAATTCAAGCGGTACAAAAGTCGAAAAAGTTGAAAAAAGATGGTCGGAAGGCGAAACATATGATAATTTTGGGTATTCTTTTATTTAAGCCTATGGATGAAAAAGAACATTTTACCCGCCTGCTCCTTGAGAAAGGCCATATATGGTGGGGCGCCCAGACCCCGGCCGGCCAGCGGCGAAATGAAAAGAAGGTCGAATTATTTCAAAAGCTGCTGCGGCCCGGTAAGGGAGAATTGATCCTCGAAGTGGGTTGCGGGACGGGGGAATATACCGGCCGGATCGTTGACCAGGGCTTCCGCGTCGTCGCTTTCGATCTTACGGAGGTTTGCGTGATGGAAGCTTGCCGTAGTGTAGGAGAGTCGGAGAACTGTCATTTCAGCGTGGCCGATAGTTCCCGGATTCCTTTTAGGGAAAACGTCTTCGACATCTGTATGGGCGTTTCCATTCTTCATCACGTGAATGTCAAACGAACCTGGGCGGAGATGATCAGGGTTTGCAAAAATGGGGCGAGGTTTTTCTTTTCCGAGCCCAATCTGCTCAACCCGCAGGTATTGCTGGAGAAGAAGATACCGTGGCTGAAAAAAAAGCTGGAGGATTCCCCCCACGAGACGGCGTTTATCAGGTGGGGACTCCAGAAAACCCTTCGTGATTTTGCCGGGACCGAGGTCAGGGTGGAAAACATTGATTTTATCCACCCTTTAACCCCCGTGGGGGGGCTGAAGACCGTTGAAAGAATCAGTGATATCCTGGAAAATATTCCGGTGTTAAAAGAAATTTCCGGCTCACTGGCAATCTACGGGACGATACATAAATAGATTGCCGGTTAATCTATGATCAGCCCATGAAATCTCAATCCGGGATCTCGCCGAGAAAATCCGGGAACTGACCGGCTTTCCCGGTGGGATTGTATGGGATACAACAAAGCCGGACGGCCAACCCTACCGCTGTCTGGATACCTCCCGGGCCTAAAAAGCTTTCGGGTTCAAGGCAAAAGTGGATCTCGATACCGGCCTGCGAAAAACCATTGACTGGTATCTGGCTCAAAGAGGCCAAAAGCGCCATGGAAAATGATAAGATCGAGGAATACTTCGATTCAATCGCGGATCGCCGTGACCACTGGCTCGAAAAAAACCGCTACTACTACGAGCAGATAAACCAGCTGGCGCGATTTGTCGTTCCCCCCGGCTCCCGGGTCCTGGAACTCGGCTGCGGGACCGGCAATCTTCTCCACGCCGTTCGTCCGGCTTACGGCGCTGGGGTTGACATCAGCGGGCGGATGATCGACATCGCCCGGAAGAAGTATCCCCGGTATTTATTTATCCACTCCAGCATCGAGAAGCTCGAACTTGATGAGGAATTCGAATACATAATTATTTCCGACACCCTGAATACCGTTTACGATGTCCAGGCCGCGCTGAATAAAATCCGCGATCTTACCTCCCCTCGCACCAGAGTTTTGATAACCACCTTCAATTACCTCTGGCATCCGGTCATCAAACTTGCGACAGCGATCAGCCAGCGGATGCCGCAACCCGTCCCCAGTTGGTTGTCGCAGTTCGATATTGAAAACCTCTGCGAACTCGCCGACCTGGAAACCGTCAGTGCCGGGAACCGTATTCTGCTTCCCAAGAAAGTCTTATTTATGTCCGACTGCGTGAATAGATACATCGCGCAGTTGCCCCTTGTCAACAGGATATGCCTGGTCCACTACCGGGTAGTCAAAAAAAGGAGCGTTACCCCGGAAGAGACGGCGCGAAACCGCTTTTCCTGCTCGGTGGTAATTCCGGCCCGAAATGAGAAAGGGAACATCGAGAACGTCTTGAAGCGGCTTCCCAGACTGGGTAAGAGTACGGAGATTATCTTTGTGGAAGGCCATTCAGAAGACGGTACCTGGGAGGAAATCAATCGGGTGGCCGAAGATTACCGGGGGAAATGGGAGATACAGTTCATGAAGCAGGATGGGGAAGGGAAAGGCGACGCGGTTCGGAAAGGATTTTCCGCCGCCCGCGGGGACATCCTGATAATCCTCGACGCCGATCTCTCCGTTTCCCCCGAAGATCTGTCGAAATTTTATGTGGCGATCGCGACCGGCAAAGGCGAGTTCCTGAACGGGTCGCGGTTGGTGTATCCCCTGGAAAAAGAGGCCATGAACTTTTTAAACATCATCGGGAACAAGGTATTCAGCATTCTCTTTACCTATCTCCTCGGGAGAAAGTTGAAGGATACTTTATGCGGAACCAAAGTTCTTTTCCGGGAGGATTACGAAAAAATCACCCGGAACCGGGCCTACTTCGGGGATTTCGATCCCTTTGGAGACTACGACCTGATCTTCGGAGCGGTGAAACAGAATCTCAAGATTGTCGAGATCCCGGTCCGGTACAAGAGCAGGACTTATGGGACTACTAATATCCGGAGGTTTAATGACGGGTGGCTTTTATTTAAGATGTGCTTATTTGCCGCCAGGAAGATCAAATTTTTTTAGTAGTTATACCCCTTCCTTCGTGGTTGCCTTCTTATGGCAAGAAAGAGATTACCCTGCATCGGTTAGGAATTGGAGATATAGTAGGCCATGAACAGGAAGAAGAGGCCGAGAACTATAAATATCAATCCCACCGAGATCCGGTATTTCATTGTCTTGTGGTCGGTTGAGATAATCTGGTTAAAAAGAGCGTTTAATTTAATCAGCGTCCCGGGAGCAATCAGATACATGATTCCCGTCAGGAGCGCGATAATTCCCACTAAAATAAATGCTGTCATCTCATCCGGTTCCTTTTGTTTGCTTTCGTTATTTTCCGTCCTTCAAAATTTCCTTGATTGTCTTCCTTCTCTTCATCTTCACTCTCTTCCTCATCCTTATCTTCCCCGCTTTCTTTTCCTTCTTCCGAGTTTAGAGATTCGAGATCCTCCTTGCTCTTGTAGAGATATGGCCTTAACTTATCATCTTCCAGGTAACGAATATCCTCAAGAGCGTCGGGAGGCATCTTCTCCAGCATTATCTTCTCGTAATTTGACAGTTCTATATCCTCCCTAACTATCTTGGCGGTAATAAAGATTAAAAGATTGGTCTTCTTTAAGACTGTATGCTCTTCCTTAAATAGATAGCCGAGAATTGGAATATCTCCGAGGAGTGGAATTTTTTCCTCCTCGTCCACAGTATAACTTGATATGAGCCCACCAATGACAATAGTATCTCCATCGTTAATGGTAACATTGGTATCAGCCTCACGGATTTTAATAATCGGATAACTGCTGTAAACCTGGTTGCCCGAGTTATCCACCGAGAAGGCGAATCCGTCCGTCTTGCTCACCGCCGGATGAATAATCATGTTGATACGATCCCCTTCTCCCCCTTCCCGAGCCCTAACCTGGGGAATCACCTTCAAAGTTATGCCGATCTCTTTCCATTCATCCACCGAAGTCCCTCCAACCGTTCCTCCTCCATCGCTTCCAACCTCCGTCGTCAGTATTGGGTACCTTTCGCCGACAAATATCTTGGCCGCGTAGTTCTCGTGAACAACAACCCGCGGGTTAGAGAGAATAACAATATTTGAATCGGTCTCCATCGCACTCAGCATAAGGGTAAAATCCGCCGCGCCAAGGATCGCGGAATAAGCCTGCCCGGAAGTGGTCAGATTGGTCAGTGTGTCTGAGATATTATTGACATACTTATCAATGATTTCATTTGTGTCGTTATTATCATAACCCTGTTTTTCGAAATAATTATGCACTTTTGTTACTGTGAGATCGCGCGACTGGGAAGGTCCGGTATTACCATCTATTCCCCACTTTGATATATCCTCATTTTTGTAATCATAACCTTGTTCTCCTGAACCAGTGATTTTATTGGTGATCTTGTTCTCATCACTCCACTCTATATTGTTTACGGTTTTATTCTCTTTCTCTCTCTTGAATTCACGACCAAATTTTGCTTCCAGGCCGCCCGCGCCAATCTGCCACTGGTTCAGAGCCTGGGTCCAGTTAATACCGAGACGGAACTCCTGGTCAATCGGGACTTCCAGGACTTTAGCATCGATAATGATCTGGGGCGGTCTCTGATCAATCTTCTCGATCACCTCCTCAATACGATCCAGGACGGTCTGAATATCCTGGACGATCATGGTCCGGGATCTGATAAACTCGGTGGCAGCTTTCTCCGCTCCCTCTGTAGCAAAAGATTCGGTCGCCTCAAACTCAAAACCGGTGTACTGCTTGGTCTGGAGGACCATCGCTTTGCCCCGACCGGGACTGATCATAGGCGCAATCGCTTCTTTGGCGTCATTGGCGTCGATATATTTGAGTTTGAATATCTTCACTACCAATGGTTCGGCGGCTTCCTGGGCGGCTCTCTTTTTTGCCGCCTCAATCGCCTTCTGGGCGGCGGTAGCTTCCAGGGCGGCGGAGGCGGCATCTTCTTCCTGGATCTTTTCCTGGGTGGTTATCCGGAGAATAGAACCGGAGATCCGGTAACCGAGGCCCTGATCGACCAGAATCGTATCCAGAGCATTTATGATCTTGACATTATCGAAGTCCACCGTGACCTTTCCCTGGACTTCTGGAGCCAGGGTCACGTTAAAGCCGTACGCCTTGGCCAGACTTCTTATAACAACCCGGACATCCTCATCCACAAACTTCAGGCTGCCCCGTTCCTCCAACCGCTCCTTTAATGAGATTTCTTCCGGTTCAGGAGTTGACACGGGAACAGCTGCAGCAGGTTCTTCTTTCACCACCAGAACCTTCTCCACCCCAACCACGGATCCTTCTTTCTCCACCGGGGCCACATCTTCAGGAGCGGTATTCTTCGGAGTAATCTCTTCATCCATCCCGGTTGATTCGATATCCGGGACAGGAATATCGATCATTTTTTCATCAATGATCTCATCCGGCTCCACTCTCTCACCCATCTCCTCTTTGATCTTTTCCATGGCCAAAATTATCTTCCTGTCCATCTCGGTACCGGCATTGAGATCCCTAAGTACAAATAATCCGGCAATCATCAAGATTATGAAGATGAGGAGAACCGATCCATATAATGATTTATTTGAAATATTTTTCATAATATTAGTCCTCGGGCATGGTAAGTATATATGACTCTTTGGCTTTTTCCAGTATTATTCGATAATTCTCAACTCTGATCAGTATATATCCTTCAAACTCCTCTCCTACTCCGATAATTTCGCCGTTTATAGTCGCAGTGCGACCGGGGATAACACCGGTAAGCTTAAAATCTTTCCAGCTGGTAGATATCACATCATCTTCTTTTATGATAGGAGCTCTAAATGGATCCCTTTCCCACGCTTCATCGGCAATAGTCTTTTGCATCTGAGCCAGCTTTTTATTCAGGACAGGTAGTTTTCTGCTGTCGGATTTCTTCCCGGAGACAGCAACCGGAACCTCAACCGGTTGAACCGTCTGGGTCTCGGTCGTTTTAGGCGGGATTTTCTTCTTCTTCTCATCCTCGCCAGTACTGAGACTATTATAGATCACAAATCCCAGCACCGGAACCAGGCAACCAATCAAAATCAATTGTTTTTTCTTCTTATCCACTATTTTTTCCTTTGGAAAAAATATTTACTTTTGAACCAACATCGTAATTATAATTCAAGAAGTGCTGGCCAATAGCTGGCATCACTAGGCTAAGCGACAACTTTAGGCACTTTAGCTCACTTCAGGCACTTATAACTTCTCTACGAACCATTATCCCGACTTAAGTAGGTAGTTAATTGCATCTCTACCCGAAGTTCATTCTCCCCTCCCTTCCAGAATCCCAAATCCCTATCGTCTACAATAGCCAATCCTGATATTGATATAATAATCTGTGAGTTAACCAGCCTATCCAGAAAATCTCCAAGAATATGATACGGACAGTATGCTGATATCTTTATTTCATACTCCCGCAGAGCGGTCTCTTCATCCTCATCCTGTTTCTCGGCAGTAACTCTTTTTGAGATAATAAATCCCTCTTTCTCAGCTGCATCCGTTATCGCCTGATATACAATCTCGATTGTCTTTGGATACTGTACCTCCAGGCGCTCTAATCTCTCGCGGGCATTCTTGATTTTATTCTCAATTTCTGGCAGACCTGCTTTCTTAACCTTAGCATCAACAATTTTTAGATCAATTTCCTGAGCTTCCAGTTGTAACCCATCAAGCTTATTGGATTTCGGGATATAAACAATCAGCCAGAATAAAACCAGGAGTAGTACAAACCCTATCAAGATTCCTACCGCTTTTTGAGTATAGGTCATTAAATAATTACCTAAAATAATAAAAGTTATAAGTGCCTGAAGTTACGCCATTTCGCTTGGCTTTTCGGGGACTAATAAATTAAAGTACAACTGAAACTGAATGTTCTCTGGTCAATATCCTCGGATATCTTCTCAACTTCTTTAAAGAAAGGTGAATTCTCAACCTTAACAATAAACTGCGTTACCCCGGAAGTGAGGGACTCTTTCTTTTCAAGTACTTGTCCGGTACAGAGAATACGTTTCAGGCCTTCACCTTCCAGAGATATAATTTCAGAAAGAACAATTGAGGATGGGGTAATCCTGCTAAATTCTTTCAAGATTCCTTTCCAGTTCGGCTGTCGGAGAGATGAGTAAAGACCAACCTTCTCCCGGGCTATCAGTTGCTTCATCAAATCAGATAGAACCTTATATGGGCCAAGATCCCCTTGAAAAATCGCCAAATGTTTCTTTTTTATCTCCACTATCTTTTCCTGTTGCGGCATCAAGGCGGCTTTGGATTGATAGAACAAGAAACTGATCACAAAGAGGGCTATAATCGGGACTAGGATAAGCACTTTGCGGCGGAGAATATTCTGCAGTATCTTGTCAAACGGAGGGATAAAATTGACTTCCCATCTCCGACTCATAGAAAGCGCTGCCGCCCGGGCCAGACGCGGAAAAACTCTCCGAATTTTTTCATCTGAAGTAATCGAATTATGAAGCTTAATTCTATCCAGGAGTCCGAAAATCTCAACCGGAGGTCGCAGCTTTTGCTGAAAGAACTTTTCAAAACCAGGCAGTAGCGAACCACCCCCACATAGATACACCTGGCTGACTTCTTCTTCATGGTATAACTGTCGATAATATTCCAGTGAACGTTTGCTCTCCTGCACAATTTTCTCCAGGACCGGGCGCACCATCCCCGCGACCTGGGAAGCCGACAGATTTTCTTTCAGTGTCTGCATACTGTCAGCCCAGAGGAGATTTGTTGACTTCTTTATCTCTTCAGCTTCATCCCATGAGATCTTTGTCGTGACCCCGAATGTCTGGCCGGCCTGGATTATCGCCTCGGTGATATGACTTCCCCCGGTCTCGAACTCCCTGCTGAAGTGGAGACGATCTCCCTTATAGATACAGACCTGGGTGCGAGCGGCACCAATATCTACAACCGCTACCGCGGTGGAGGCATCTCCCCTGGCAAGATCACGGATGAAGTCTTTCCAGGCAAATGGAATGGGGAGAAGAGCAACTGCCTGAAGGCCGGCTTCCCGGAGGAAGCCCAGTATAGTACTGACGCTCTCCCGGTTGGCCGCGGTAACAATATAATTCAACTTGCCGCCGGGACGGGCAGGATCTTTCTCTACCGCGATATTCTGGAGCAGCGCTTTTTCAATATTAAAGGTGACTCGCCGCCCGGCTTCCAGGCGACTGGCGCTCGCCAATTCCCCTTTGGGCATCCGGGCCAGTTGGATTAAGCTGGTACTTACCTGATCTCCCCGAAGGGAACATATCACACTACTCCCGGGAATCCCGGCGGCGGAAAAAAGTTCTTTTAAGCGCCTACCAAAGTGCTCACTCTCACCGAGATCTTGTCCGGTACCACCCGTCTGGAATTCCTGGATGACATAGCCTCCTATCTCCCATCCTTCCGAGACCGGGTAGAGCTGAATTAACTTGATCGCTGAGGAACCGATG
>Ga0222702_1000084_pt1 | contig 25393 bp, 15 predicted proteins | sample AntAcemetage1504_FD_181152 | JGI IMG/M metagenome (GOLD analysis project Ga0222702, IMG submission 181152) | Saline water microbial communities from Ace Lake, Antarctica - #1504 | ecosystem: Environmental > Aquatic > Non-marine Saline and Alkaline > Saline | place: Antarctica: Ace Lake...
AGTGGTAGAGATGTGCCATAAAGAGGACATTGAAAATTCTATCAAATTAATTTATAAATTTTTAGAAAATGCTCATAAGGGAGAATTCTAATAGTCGTTAGTGAATAGTGAAAAAGAAAAAAGCCAGAAGCCTAATCCGTATCTCGTATATTAGCGTGGAGCGTACAGCGTATAGCGGATAGTGAAGAAAGAAGAAGAAAAAGAAGAAGAAAGATAAGGTCGTAAAGTACAAGTAGAGGCAGATCTTGCGTCTGTCTATAAAAAGGCAAAATCTAAAAGTCGATAAAAGCACGAAGCATTATAATAAACGTAGGACAGGCGTCTCGCCTGTCTATGCAAATGTAGGGGTTCGATTCATCGAACCCGTTTCGGGTCGGATAAATCCGACCACTATAGTTAACGACTAATTTAATCGGTGAATTGGTCAATTGGTGCATTGCTAAATTTAAGAATAATCAGGCAAAGATGCAAAAAAGGGATGTTTTATTAAAAATTTACAACAGTTTATACAATTATTTTGGACCATTAAACTGGTGGCCAGGGGCTACTCCTTTTGAGGTAATGGTGGGCGCAATCCTTACTCAAAATACTTCCTGGAGTAATGTGGAAAAAGCCATTAATATTTTAAAAAAAGAAAATTTGTTAGAACCTCGAAAACTTTATCGTATAAACCAGGAAGAATTAGCTCAATTTATAAAACCTTCCGGTTATTATAATATTAAAGCACGAAGATTAAAAAATTTTATAAATATATTTGTAAATGACTTTGAAGGCTCTGCTGAAAAAATGTTTTCAGGTGATGGCGGAGAGTTAAGAAAAAAATTATTGAATGTAAATGGAATTGGGCCTGAAACAGCAGATAGCATATTACTGTATGCTGGAAGGAAACCATTTTTTGTAGTTGATGCTTACACAAGAAGAATATTTTCGCGTCATAAATTAATTTCGGAAGATTCTACATACTATCAAATACAGGAATTTTTCATTAAAAATTTAGACAGAGATGTAAAATTATTTAACGAATTTCACGCTCAGATTGTGATGCTCGGTAAGACTATATGTACCAGTAAGAATCCGAAGTGTACTAAATGCCCGATTGCTTTCTTAAATAGCGTGGAGCGTATAGCGTTTAGCGGGTAGCGTAGAGCGTAGAGTAAAATTAGCATACAGCGTATAGTTGAGGAAAGAAGAAACCTAATAATTTGTATCTATTGAATCGTATTTTGTATGTATGGTTACCCGGTTACCCAATTTACTAGTTAAAGTACAGGTAACAAGTTACAGGTTTAAAAAAAAAGAAGGAAACAATTGCAAGAAAAGATAATGATGGGAAGGATAGATTTCTGTACTATTCTCTCTCTTGGAGTGAAAGGGTTAGCATAAAAGGGGAAAATATTAATATATGGGATAAACATTTTATTTATCATACTAAACGCTACCCGCTGTACGCTACACGCTAATATAAAATAATTTTAAAACAAAGGAGGGGAAATATGTTAGAAATTGTCAAAACAGAGGGGAAATCACTTAACGATTATGTCGATATTATAGGAAAGGAGGAAATTGAAAGTATTAAGAAACTGGCTTTGCCTTTAAAGGGGAAAAAGGTAGTACATATAAATGCTACCTCATTGGGGGGGGGAGTAGCAGAGATTTTATCTGCTTTGGTTCCTTTAATGAAAGATGTAGGGATAGAGGCTGAATGGCAGGTGATAAAAGGTTCAGATGATTTTTTCAATGTAACCAAAAGTATGCATAATGGCTTGCAGGGTATGGATGCCCCATTTACCAAAAAGATGAAAGAAATATTTTTAAAAAATAATCAACTAAATGAAAAATTATTCGAAGGCGAATATGATTTTATAGTAATCCACGACCCTCAACCAGTGGCCATATTGAATTATCGGCAAGAAAAAAAGGGAAAATGGATTTGGCGATTTCATATCGACCCCACAAGCGCTCAGGAAAAAATTTGGCAATTTATCAGGCCTTTTATAGAAAAACATGATGCTGCTATATTTACTTTAAAAGAGTATGTAAAAGATGACCTTAAATTAAAAAATATTACCATAATCCCTCCGGCTATCGATCCCTTAAGTCCTAAGAATATGGATTTAGATCAGGAAGAGATTGAAAATATTATAAAAAAGTTTAAAGTAGATCTGAACAGACCAATTATAACTCAAGTTTCCAGATTCAACCCATGGAAAGATCCCTTAGGGGTTATCGATATGTACCGGATAGTAAAGAAAGAGATAAAAGATGTACAATTGGTTCTTATCGCTTCAATGGCTAATGATGATCCGGAAGGTTGGGAGTATTACGAAAAAACTGCCCGACATGCAGGTGAAGATTATGATATTCATTTACTATCAAATTTAAATGGGGTGGGGAACTTAGAAGTTAATGCCTTTCAGAGAGCTTCTGATATAATTATTCAGAAATCCTTGAGAGAAGGATTTGGATTGGTGATTACCGAGGCATTATGGAAGGGGAAGCCTGTCGTAGCGGCCAATGTAGGTGGTATCCCTTTGCAGGTTGATAATCGTCGCACAGGATATTTAGTTGGTGACATTTCTGAATGTGCTGAAAGAGTTATTCATCTTTTAAAAAATTCAGAGATTGCAAACAAGATGGGAACTTCAGGAAAGGAATATGTTAGAAAGAATTTCTTAATTACCCGTCTGCTAAAAGATTATTTGAATTTATTTAATCATTTAAAATAAAAGGCTAATAAGATTTATTCTGATTTTCTATCATAAATATCGCTTAGTTCTTTTAGTTTTGGCATTTCATCTTGCTCCAGTTTTAATCTTTGTTGAGGTGTCATTCTCCATTGCCAGTTATTTTGGGGATTGGCAGGATTATTCATTCTTGCCTCTTTCCCTAATCCTAACACATCCTGAACTGGGATAATCGCTAAAAAAGCAACAGAGGCTTGAACCATACGAATAAAGTCCCAGTGAATTTCTTCAGGGTTGATCTTTTTTCCTAAATATCGGACAATGTTTTTTTTATGTTTTTGCTTTAATTCTTCGGACTGCCATCCTTGGATTGTATTATTATCGTGGGTTCCGGTATAGACCACATCAATAGGCTCATAATGGTGAGGAAGATGAATACTGTGAGGAAAATCATTACCAAAAGCAAAAGTCAAGACCCGCATTCCGGGGAAGTGCCATTTTTTTATTATTGCTTTAACATCTTCGGTGATATCACCCAGATCTTCGGCAATAAAAGGAACTGTGGGGAATTGATTGATGACATGAGCTAAAAAATCTTCTGTGGGAACCGTTACCCAGTGTCCGGGAATGGCTGTTTTTTCCTTAAAAGGCACTTCCCAGTAAGCAATTAATCCTCGAAAATGATCAATCCTTAAAAGATCGACCATCTGGAGATTTTTTTTAATTCGTTGTGTCCACCAGGCATATTTTTCTTTATGATGTTCTTCCCACTGATAGACTGGATTTCCCCAGAGCTGACCAGTTTTACTAAAATAATCAGGTGGGACACCTGCTTTATAAATTTGCTCCTTATTTTGATCTAATTTGAAGAGTTGAGGATGACACCAGACATCCATGCTGTTATAAGTGACGTAAATAGGCATATCGCCGATTATTTTAATCTTTTTTTTCCGACAATAATTTTTTAGCCGATTCCATTGATTAAAAAAGAGGAATTGTAATATCTTTTCCCGCTCCATTTTCAGTGTCAACTCTTTTTTTAATTTTTGAATTGTTCCTTGGTGTCGATTTTTAATTTCCGATGGCCACTGGTTCCAGGGCTTCCCCTGAAAATAAGACTTGAGACATTGAAAAAGGGCGTAATCTTCCAGCCAGAATAAATTTTGCTGACAAAATTCTTGATAATCTCCATGGTATAACGCGAATTTTACAAATTGCTGAAGGGTCTTTTCTAAAAGACTGTCTTTTAGAGAGTAGACTTGTTTAAAATCGATATTTTTTTTTACAGGTTGGAAATAATTAGTTATTTCTTCTTTTTTAAGCAGACCATCTTGATAGAGCAACTCGGGACTAATAAAAAGGGGATTACCGGCAAAAGCAGCAAAGGAATGATAAGGTGAATTATCATGTTTTTGCTCAGTAGGATTCAAAGGTAGAATTTGCCAGAAATGCTGTTTATTTTGAGCCAATATGTCAGCAAATTGATAGGCTTGTGGCCCTAAATCACCAATTCCAAATTGGGAAGGCAGAGAAGAAATATGCATTAAAATACCACTGTACCTTTCTTTCATTTTTATGGATACTCCTGATTGAAGAAAATTGGGGAGACAGGAAAATAATTTAATATATCTCTTACCTGTGGAGAATGATTTAATTGCATTTGATAAGCAGCCGGGGTGATTTTCATTGCAATGATACCTCAACATTGAGTATATATCCTAATTGTTTAAATTGGGATAGCCATTCTTGATTTTTTTCATCACTTTGTGCGGCTTTTCCTTGAATTGCTTTCATTTTTTCCTGTTGATACATTTCAAAATAAACATTCTGGGCTTTCCATAGATGTAGTGGTAAAGCTAGTGGTTTTAAAAGATTAAGAACTTTGATGATTTGAATGATTTTATTCAAGCTATTTAAATTTACATTTAAATTATCTAAAGATTGATTAACCCAGTTACTTATTTTAAATCCTAAAGTAACATAGTCAAGGCTAATAGACCAATCCTGTGCTTCCTGGATTAATTTCTCCAATTTTGTGAGATCAATGACTTCCTGGGAAAATAAAGCAAGTAACTCTTGTTCGGTTTCGTATGTGGCAATAGAAGAAAATGGTTGAAGGATAGGAATATTTAATTTGTTTAAAAAATTCATCATGGTATAATTATCAATATAAATTTGATGAAGATTAGCATTAATTTGTTCGAGGTTGAGATTCATGATTTTCCGAACCACTTTTCTTTGTTCATCCTTAAACATATGCCAGATTGAAAAGTTGTTTGTACCGAAATACTGATCTATTAATCGGATAATCACTGCCACATTACCTCGATTAAAGGCTTTAGTGATTTCATTTTGCATGGCATTATAAATTTTTTCATCCATGAAACTTTGTACTCCGCCGTTAACGTTGTGGTCTCCTAAATGAAGGACAGCAAAACTAAATTTATCTTTTTCCCAGGTGACTTCTGATCGAATATTTACCTTCCCGACAGCTATTTTTAATTTACCGCTTTCTAAGCGATTTATTTTTTCTTGTCCGATTTGATAACAAAAAATACTCTTTTGATCGCCGTCAAAAAGAGAAGATATCGCACAATGGGCCGCTACTCTTAATAAATCAATTATTGCCGGTTTAATGAATAACTGGTAAATTTTGGCCCCGTTTTGATAACGTGGGATATTGCTGGGAGCTTGTTCCAGTATTTTTAAATATTCCTCTTCTATAGAATAATCGGTAAATCTCTGAATAAGTTGAATACAGCGGGCAGCATATAGTAGGACTTGGATAGTTTCGATACGGGAGATTTCATCAAAAAACCAACCACAGCTGGTATACATAAGCATGGCATTTCTCTGCATCTCTAATAATATTAATGTGTTTGTTTTTTCTTCGGCATTAAGTGGATGGGAACTGTATTCCTGTAAAAAAGATTCTATATGGTCTGGATTTCGATTTAAAACAATTGAAATATATTCGTTTCTTACCTGCCATACATCTTTAAAATAGGTAGAGGCTTTTTGCTCAAAGATTTGAATGGATTGGTCTCTTAACCAATCCATCGCTTCTCTTAAAGGTTTTCTCCATTTTTGATGCCAGTCAGGGTGCGTACCGTTATTACATCCGCAATCACTTCGCCATCGTTCAATTCCATGGGAACAGCTCCAGGAACTATTTTCAACAATTTCCACTTCAGAGCCGGGTGGGTGAAATTCTAAATATTCCCCATAATTGGTAATAGTGGCCAGATTGTTTTCTTCGATATAATGTAAGCAATAAGCCAGAGCCATATCACCAAAGCGATGATGATGACCGTAAGTTTCTCCATCTGTGGCAATATGGACTAATTCCTGTTGACCATTATCTTGGGAAAATGCCTTGAGCAGCCGATTGGCCAGTTTTTCACCATTATTTAAAATATTTCCAAAACTAATCTCGTGGGAAATAGACCCATCATAAAAAAAAAGATAAATTGATTTCCCCGAAGGGAGATGACATATATAAGGCTGTTTGGTATTAAGGCTTGCTTGATTGACTTCCTGCCAGGGGGAATTTTTTTCTATTTTACGAATTTTTTTGGCTTGATGAGGGGCAAGAATGGTAAACTTGATACCCAAATCAGCCATGATTTCCAGGGTTCGATAATCGACCGCTGTTTCCGGTAACCACATCCCCTCGGGATATCGGCAGAAACGGGTTTGAAAATCTTTGATACCCCAGTAGATCTGGGTATATTTATCCCGGTCATTGGCTAGCGGCATAATGATATGATTATAAATTTGGGCAATGGCAGAACCATGGCCGCGGTACCGTTCCTGACTTATTTTATCTGCCTCTAAAATGGCTTGATAAATTTCAGGCTGATGTTTTTCTATCCAGGATAGAAGGGTGGGGCCAAAATTAAAGCTGATACGGGAATAATTATTGATAATTTTAATAATATTTCCTTGTTTATCCAAAATGCGCGAATTACTGTTTCCTTTATAGCATTCTTCAGAAATTTTTTCATTCCAGTCGTGAAAGGGATAGGCAGAATCCTGTAATTCAATATCTTCTAACCAGGGGTTTTCCCGTGACGGTTGATAGAAATGGCCATGAATGCAAATATATTTTTTTTGGTTTGGATTCATTATGTTTACTCCTTTATCCTTCACCTAAATAGTGAAATACGATATCTATATTATTTATACTCTCTTTTTTAGAAAAAGGATACCAAGAGGAGGAAGAGTAAGGGAAAGAGAATAATCCTTTCCGTGAATGGGGGTTGGTGTTGTTTTCATAGATCCGAGATTTCCCTGTCCGCTTCCGCCGTAGATAATGGCATCACTGTTTAATTTTTCTTCCCATATTCCTTTACTCGGCACACCGACGCGGTAATTATACCATGGAACCGGTACAAAGTTACAGATAACCAGGACCTGGTCATCTTTTTTTTCACCCTTTCTTAGAAAAACCAGCACAGAGTGTTCCGAATCATTGGCATTGATCCATTCAAATCCCCGAGTTTCAAAATCGAATTGAAAGAGAGCCTGCTCATTTTTATAAAAATAATTTATATCTTTAATCCAGTTAAAAATTCCTTGATGAGGAAGGTGATCGAGTAAATGCCAATCAAGGCTAGTGTCATGATTCCACTCTTTTCTTTGTCCAAATTCTCCCCCCATAAAAAGCAATTTTTTTCCAGGGTGGGCAAACATATAACCAAATAGTAAACGTAAATTGGCAAATTTTTTCCAATCGTCTCCGGGCATTTTTTCCAATAAAGATTTCTTTTCGTGTGTAACCTCATCATGAGAAAGAGAGCTGACGAAATTTTCATTGAAGGCATACAAGAGACTGAAGGTCAATTGTTGGTGATGATATTTTCGGAAGACAGGGTCATTGGAAAAATAGGAAAGGGTGTCATGCATCCAGCCCATATTCCATTTCATTCCAAATCCCAGGCCGCCTAAATAGAGAGGGCGGGAGACCATCGGCCAAGCGGTAGATTCTTCAGCAATGGTTTGAACATCTGGAAATTTCTGGTAAATGGCTTCGTTTAATTTTTTAATGAAATCAATCGCTTCCAGATTTTCTCTACCCCCAAATCGGTTGGGAATCCATTCACCCTCTTTTCGGGAATAGTCCAAATAAAGCATGGAGGCAACCGCATCTACCCGAAGGCCGTCAATATGATATTTTTCCAACCAGAAAAGAGCACTGCTGATTAAAAATTCTTTTACCTCATTTCTTCCATAATTAAAGATGTAGCTGTGCCAGTCAGGATGGAAACCTTTCTGCGGGTCAGCGTGTTCGTAAAGATGGGTACCGTCAAAATAAACCAGTCCGTATTCATCGCCGGGGAAATGGGAAGGGACCCAATCCAGAATGACACCGATTCCCTGTTGATGGAGATATTCAACAAAATACATGAAATCCTGGGGGGAGCCATAACGGCTGGTCGGGGCAAAATACCCTAGAGTTTGATAACCCCAGGAGCCATAAAAGGGGTGTTCCATAATCGGAAGCAGTTCAACATGGGTAAAACCTGCCTGATTCACATAATCTGCAAGGATAGGAGCTAATTTTCGGTAATCCAGAGAACCATCGGTCGAATCAAGTTGTTGTCGCCAGGAACCTAAATGCACTTCATAGACCGAAAAAGGCCGGTTTAAGCCCATATATTCTTTTCGATGACTCATCCAGGATTGGTCTTGCCAGTGATAATCCAAGTCCCATATGATTGATGCTGTTTGAGGTGGTTTTTCCCAGTAAAAAGCAAAAGGATCACCTTTATCAACTTGATAATTCCCATGCCGTGATTTTATGTGAAATTTATAACGCATTCCCTTTTCAATTTCGGAAATAAAGCCTTCCCATATGCCGCTACCTGAATGTATTTGCTTTAACAAATGAGCACTGGATTGCCATTGATTAAAATCTCCGATAACCGCAACTGATTCGGCATTGGGAGCCCATGTGGCAAAGTAAACACCCTCTTTTTCTTTGAATTTTATCCGATGTGCTCCTAATTTTTCATATAATCGGTAATGGGTTCCTTCTTTGTATAAATAAATATCATCTTTGCTAAATAAGGTAAAATATTCCATGTGATAGCATTTATTTTTCCTCATCAATCCCTCCTAATTCATATAAAATACCTTTAAACGGGATCGGCAGCCAATCGGGTCGGTGATTCATCTCATAACCTATTTCATAAACCGCCTTTTCCAGAAGATAGACTTTTAGCAATTGAGGTAACTGTTCCTTTTTTTCGGGCAAGAATGAATTGTCTTGAAATTGTTCCAGATATGCTTTTAAAAATACTTTACTGATGTAGTGGGTCCATAGATTTGCCCATGGTTCCAGTGTTTTATAATTTCCTGAAGTATCTTGCTGTATCAAGGGAGCAAAAGCAGCATAATGAAAAGAACGGAGCATTCCGGCAACATCTTTCAAAGGACAACGTTTTAATCTTCTTTCCCCGAGTGGCCGGGCTGGTTCGCCTTCAAAATCAATAATATAGAAATCGTTTCCGGTATAAAGGACCTGTCCAAGATGATAATCTCCATGGATTCTGGTTTTCATCCCTTTTATTTTTTTAGAAAGAAACATTTTGCAATACTGTAATATTCGGGTTTCGTTTGTCAATATTTGTGTCAGTTCATCTTGAAGATCTTCCGGAAGCTGTCTGGCATTTTTTCTTAAATCATAAAATGTTCTTTTAACTAAAGTCCGGATAGATTGATAAAGAGCACGCTGATAAAGGGTAGAAAAGGATTCTGGTCTAAAATCCTGATTTTCACTGGGTAGAGCTAATGCCAGGTGAAGTTCTGCCGTTCTTTTACCTAAAAGGCGGATCGTTTCAATATAGGGAGTGCCGATTAGCTCCTGAAATATTTCCGGCATATCTTGCTCTAATTTACCAAAAAGGGAGCCCGGGAGAGATGGTATCTTATCCAATTCTCCTATTTTAGAAAGAGCCCTTTCGTAGTAACGTCCCAGGGCATCTTGTGAGTAAGTCCAGCCATTTCCTACACTTTGGATAAATGGATATAAAATACCCAGGGTAATTACTGAGTGATCATTTTTTTGAAATTCGATTGCTCCGGAAAAGGGGGGAAGATTGGCATAATTGGCCTTTTCGGTTAAGTATTTTCCCACCTCTAAATCAGGGTTAATCCCTTCATCTAGTTTGCGGAACAATTTAAGAACGGCATCTTTTTCATAAATGATTGAGGAATTACTCTGTTCAACTCCCAGTAATCTGGAATTTTCAAAGGTCGATGCGTTTTTTTGTAATTTTCGGAAATATTTACCGGGATAGGCTTGAAGCGTTCCTTGTTCACCTCTAATCGTTCGCCTTTTGGCAATAAGCTGGAACAATGTTTGATGAAATACTGCATCATGGACTGCATCGTAGATGATGCCATCCTGATTATCAGAATGGACTTTTAATAAAACGGATTGAGGCATTTCACGCTGAAAGTATTCTGCTTTTTCCTTTTCCAGAAAAGAAAGAGGGAGGAAGTAATATTCTTCCGATCCTTCAGCATAGCTAACTTTTAGAAAAAGCAACAAAGAAGTGCCATTCTTATTTTTTAACGGTATTTTTTCTGTGATATTAACTTTTCTTATTTTTTGTGATTTTTTACCAAACCAGCGCTGTTCTTTTAAGAAAAAGGGGATAATCGTACTTTCCAACAGTTGGGCGGTTTTACCGTTAAAAAGGTTTAACCAATTGGCTTGGGTACTTAGGACCGGGATTTGTTCCCTTTTTTTAATCGTTCCCTGATCATCTTCTTTTTGGAGGGAAAACCAGAAATAATCATGAAATCCCATGGTCAAAATGTAGGGGGTTTCCTTGATGACCGGAAACTGATTTTTACTGAAAATTTCTACCGGATGATATCCGGCATATTGGGCTAAATCTAATTCAACCACCTGGGAAAATCGTGATAGATTGACCACTATCAGGATAATTTCATCTTGATATCGACGAATAAAAGATAGAATCTTGTAATTTTCCGGATGAAGAAATTCAATTTCCCCTCTGCCAAAGGCTTTATATTTTTTTCGCATATCAATCACTCTTTTCATCCACCAAAGAAATGATGTATGATTTCTCTCCTGGTTTTCCACGTTTACGGTTTCATAATGGTATTCCGGGTCGATGATGACCGGGAGATAGAGTCTTTGGGCATTAGCTCGAGAAAAACCGGCATTACGGTCTGTGCTCCATTGCATGGGCGTCCTTACCCCATCCCGGTCTCCCAGGAAATGGTTATCTCCCATGGCAATTTCGTCACCATAATAGATGGTCGGGGTTCCCGGTAGAGAAAGAAGGAGTATATTCATAATTTCTATTTTTCTGCGGTGATTATCCAATAGCGGAGCAAGCCGTCGGCGAATACCCAAATTGATTCTGGCGGTAGTATCCCGGGCGTAAACTCGATACATATAATCTCTTTCCTCGTCAGTGACCATTTCCAGAGTCAATTCATCGTGGTTTCTTAAAAAGAGAGCCCACTGACAGTTTTCCGGAATTGATGGGGTTTGTTCTAAAATATCAATAATGGGAAATCGATCCTCCATTTTTAGGGCCATAAACATGCGGGGCATTAACGGAAAGTGAAAAGCCATATGGCAGGCGTCTCCTTGACCGAAATATTGGATGGCATCTTCCGGCCATTGATTCGCTTCTGCCAGTATCATTCTGTTTTGGTAATGCTTATCCATATGAGAACGTATTTTTTTTAAGAATTCCAATGATTCTGGTAGATTTTCACAATTGGTACCTTCTCGTTCAAATAGATAGGGAACTGCATCCAAACGAATTCCGTCAACTCCCATTTTCATCCAGAAATCAATCACTTTTAGCATAGTTTCCTGGACCTCCGGATTATCATAATTTAAATCGGGCTGATGCGAATAGAAACGATGCCAGTAATAATAGCCGGATATCGGGTCTCTGGTCCAGTTGGATGATTCGAAATCTTTAAAAATAATGCGTGCCTCCTGGTATTTATCCGGGGTTTTACTCCAGACATAAAACTTTCCCCATCTTGAATTAGGACCTTCCTTTCTTGCTCTTTGAAACCAGATATGCTGGTCAGAGGTATGGTTTAATACCAATTCTATGACTACTTTCATCTCCCGTCGATGTGCTTCTTTTAAAAAATTCTTGAAATCGCGTAAATGACCATAATTGGGATGGATATTGAAATAATCAGCAATATCGTATCCGTCATCCTTTAAGGGAGACGGAAAAAAAGGAAGTAGCCAGATAGTGTTAATTCCCAGATTGTCCAGGTAATCTAACTTTTCACTTAATCCTTGAAAATCGCCTATTCCATCTTCGTTTTTATCATAAAATGTTTTTACGTGAAGTTCATAGATAATAGCATCTTTATACCATAATGGGGTTTCCAAATAAGCTTCTTGGGTAGTCATGTGACATCCTCCTCTTTACATAAAATAATCAAAATCAGTTTCTTTCTTAAGTTTTTTTTTGATTGTAAGAATATGGGCAGGAAGGATATTCGGATTTAATTCCACGTAATTGTATTCACCCTGCCAGATATATTGACCGCCTCCCAATAGATCATGGGCCAGAAAGGGCTGGTCAGGTTCAATACCTATTTCGGATAGTGGTACCTGAATCCATCCGGACTGGGCGTAATGAGGATCCAGATTAATAACAATTAAAAGAATATTAGAAAGATCTTCAGTAAATTTACCAAAATAAAGTAGATTATCATTATCAACATGATAAAATTTGAGGTTGTTGGTCATCTGTAAAGCAGAATTTTCCCGTCTGATTTGATTGATTCGGGAAATAAAGTCACGGGTGCCCTCCTTGATATCTTCATTTTTCCATTGTTGTATTTCATATTTCTCCGAATTTAGATATTCTTCTTTTCCGGAAATAGCCTGATTGATAAACCTTTCATAGGGAGGTCCATAAATTCCGTAATTGGAAGATAGGGTGGCAGCTAAAATGAACCGGATAAAAAAGGCCGACCGATTTCCTAATTGTAGGTATTCAGGTAGGATGTCCGGAGTGTTGGGCCAAAAATTGGGCCGAAAATATTCTTTAACCTCGGTATTGGTCAGCTCATTCAGATATTCCGTTAATTCATATTTGGTATTTCTCCAGGTAAAATAAGTATAAGATTGGGTAAAACCGATTTTCGCCAGACGATACATCACTTTGGGCCTGGTAAAGGATTCCGATAGAAAGATAACTTCCGGATATTTTTCTTTAATCTGGCTGATCAGCCACTCCCAAAATAGAAAAGGTTTAGTATGAGGATTATCGACGCGAAAGATTTTAACCCCTTGTTCTATCCAATAAATGGTAATTTTTTTAAGTTCTTGCCATAGTTCTTGCCAGTGACCTGTTTCAAAATCAAAGGGTACGATATCCTCATATTTTTTCGGAGGATTTTCAGCATACTGGATGGTTCCGTCAATCCGCCATCTAAACCATTCTGGATGGGTTTTAATGTAAGGATGATCCCGGGAACATTGAAAAGCCAGATCCAGGGCTATTTCAATACCATATCCTTTTGCTTTTTTGATCAATCGATGTAGATCATCTAGGTTTCCCAATTGGGGATGAATAGCCATATGGCCTCCTGTTTCATCTCCAATTGCCCAGGGGCTTCCCGGGTCTTCTTTTTGGGTAGTTATGGCATTATTCTTCCCCTTACGGTGAGTCTTTCCAATGGGATGAATCGGGGGGAAATATAGAATGTCAAAACCCAGATTGGCAATATCAGGCAGGATTTTTTCGCAATCCAAAAAAGTGCCATGCTGGTTTATTGCCGGTGAACAGGAACGGGGAAAGAGTTCATACCAGGTACTGAATAAAGCTTTTTTTCGGTCAACCATTACCTTTAATTCTTTGGAATAGCGGGTTTTATTATTTTTTATAGGGTTTTCTTCGATAATAGATGCCAATAGTCTGTCCTGGAGAATGGCTATTATTTTTTTTGAATCTCCTTCTTCTTTTAACTTGGTAATCAATTGGTGAATGTACCTTTTTTCCTTTGAGGTTATTTGTCGGGCTAATCTTTCCAGGAGAGAAAAACCGCTTAAGAGGTCAACTTTAATTTTTTCCTGCGCCTGAAATCTTTTTTGGATATCCTTCAGCCAGGTTATTAAATGATCGATCCACCCTTCGATAGTGTACTCGTAGATTCCGATTTCTTCGACTGTGAATTCACCAGACCACTGGTCATTTCCCAGGAAATTCATTGGAGAAAGTAGCCATTTTTCCCCCCCTTTTTTTCGAAACAGAAGAGTTGCTCGGATCTGATCATGGCCATCAGCAAAGATGTCCGCTGTGACCTTTACTTTTTCCCCGATAATTCTTTTGATGGGAAAGTATCCACCATCAATTTCAGGTAGGACATGCTCAATGACCAACCTATTTTTTGAATTTTTATTAAGGTAATAAATAAGAAGAATCCTCTCTTTTATTTTTGGATATATTTTTCAATTGATTTTAACATAGTAGCTGAATAACGGGTCTGACTTATTCGGCGAGCCAGCTCCTTTTTCCCGAATACATCGCGAATCCAGCTGGCAAAATCATTATGCTGCTCATTTACATGAAAAGAAAATAAATCCTGGTCCATATCTTTTAAACTTTCCATTAATTCAGCGATATTTTTTAGTTTTTTCCATTGTTTAAATAAAAATAATGCTGTATTGGTGGAGCTTCTTGACTGATATCGATATGCTTGTATTTTTTTGCCATTTCTTTTCTAACCTCCTATTTTTTAAAAATTTATCTGATTTTCATAATGAATTTGCAAATCCTTTTTTTGTATGTTAACATTTCACACACAACATATCAAGGAAAAGCATTGCTTTTACTATTTTTAACCATCAAAGAAAAGTGAATTCTCGAAAAAAGTTAGAAAGAAAAAGAGCAAGTCAAGACATTTCTGAATTTATCTGTATAAATGTTAGCTTAAAACTAAAATTATATATAGACTCATAAGATGATCAATCATCTTTAAAGTCTAGAAGGAGTACTTATGGAAACTAACGAAGGAAATGTTTTTCAACCACTTGAAATTATAAAAAGGGATAAAAAAATTGCTTATTTTTCCATGGAGATCTGTGTTGATGCCAGAATGCCTACTTACAGTGGTGGATTAGGGATTTTAGCCGGCGATATGATTCAATCTTCTGCAGACTTAGCAGTTCCTCTAGTTGGAGTTACCCTGCTTTATAGAAAGGGATATTTGCGTCAAAAAGTGGGAAAAGAAGGGATTCAGCAGGAATTACCTGAAGAATGGAATCCTCAAGATTATATGGAATTGTTGCCCAATAAGATTTTAATCGAAATTGAGGGGAGAAGAGTATCGGTCCAGGCTTGGTTTTTTTGTATAAAAGGCTTGGATAATTATTGTATCCCCGTCTTATTTTTGGATACTGATTTACCGGAAAATAGTGTTTATGACCGGAGTCTTTCTGATTTCTTGTATGGCGGTGATAGAAGATACCGGCTTGCCCAGGAAATTGTATTGGGAATTGGTGGTGTGAGGATGCTTGGAGCGCAGGGATATAATAATATCTCTAAATATCATATGAATGAAGGACATGCCAGTTTACTGACTTTGGAACTACTCAACCATTACAATAATCAGCAGGAAAAATGGACTAACAGTACTATCGAAAAGGTCAAAAAATTATGTATCTTTACCACACATACCCCGGTACCGGCAGGTATGGATCAATTTTCTTATGAACTGGTGAAAAAAGTTTTAAGAAGCCCTATCCCTATTTCTTTATTAAAAGAACTTGGCGGAAAAGAACGGTTGAACATGACTGCTTTAGCCCTAAATCTAAGTCATTATATCAATGGTGTTGCTAAAAGACACGGAGATGTTTCCCAGGAGATGTTTCCCGGATACCATATTGATTCAATTACCAATGGGGTTCATTCGGCTACCTGGATATGTCTTCATTTTCAAAAACTCTATGATCGCTATATTCCAGGATGGAGAAAAGATTCCTTTAGTTTGCGTTATGCCTTAAATATACCGAATGAGGAAGTATGGCAAGCTCATCAGGAGGCAAAAAAAATACTGATTGATAGTATCTTTCAAGAAACAGGAGTACAATTGGATCCGGAAGTTTTGACTATTGGTTTTGCCAGAAGGGCGACAGCCTACAAACGGGCAGATTTAATCTTTTATGATATCAATAGGCTGGTAGATATTTCCAGAAAGTATGGAAAAATCCAGCTGGTCTTCTCGGGTAAAGCCCATCCTAAAGATGATCCGGGCAAGAAATTAATTCGAAAGATTATTCAGGTTTCCCAGCAACTTAAAGGAGAAATTGAGATTGTTTATCTGGAAAATTACAATATGAATTTGGCCAAGAAAATGGTTTCAGGGGTGGATCTGTGGCTGAATACCCCAAAGAAACCCCAAGAAGCATCGGGGACTTCAGGGATGAAAGCAGCTCATAATGGCATCCCCAGTTTGAGTATTTTAGATGGATGGTGGATTGAAGGTTGTATTGAAGGATTTACCGGGTGGTCCATTGGGTCATCACCCGATATTGAAAGTAGTGATCAGGAAGACGCGGCTTCTTTATATGATAAATTGCAAAATATAGTCATTCCGACTTACTATATGAATCGTGGAAAATGGATTAATATTATGCGGCATTGTGTTGCCATGAATGCTTCCTTTTTTAATACCCAACGCATGGTTCTCCAATATGTATTGCATGCTTATCTCTAATAAATCTCTTAATTCTTTCATTATTATTTTTATGCATAATCATTTTGAGTAATTTTTCACTTGACGTTTACGAAAGACTAAATATTAAATATCGGTTAAAGAATTTTGCATTTGGAATAGAAAGTCATTGAATGTTACTGTCAACTAAATTAATATATGAAGACTTATGGCATTATAATTGCCTCAGATTTTTTTAAAATCTTTTAATATCATAAGTTCTTATGGTATAATAATAAAAAACCAATCAGTATGTAGAAAAAACATTTCCGCAATGGAAAAAGTCGACAAGACCTTTTTACGATGAAGAGGTAAGATAAAGATGTCTAGAATATTAATTGTTTCTAACCGGCTTCCGGTAACTGCCAGCAAAAAAAAAGATAAGATTAATTTTCTTCCCAGCGCTGGAGGATTAGCTACCGGTATGTCTTCTTTTCATCAAGATTATGATTGCCTGTGGATTGGCTGGCCGGGCCTGGTTAAAGATAGGATTGACGAAAAAGGCATACAAGAAATTACCACTAAGCTTGAAAAATTAAATAACTATCCGGTCTTTCTATCTCAATCACAGATACAAGCTTATTATAATGGTTTTTGTAATAAAACTATCTGGCCTATATTTCATTCTTTAACTCAATATGCAGTCTACCAGAATTTTCTGTGGGAGGAATATAATCGAGTCAACAAAATATTTTGTCAAACCATTCTGAGTATTGCCCGACCAGATGATATAATCTGGGTACATGATTATCAGTTAATGCTGCTTCCTAAAATGTTAAGAGAAAAACGACCTGATTTAACCATTGGTTTTTTCTTGCATATTCCTTTTCCACCTCAGGAAATATATCGACTGCTCCCCTGGCGTGAGAAAATAGTTGAGGGCATTCTAGGTGCTGATCTTATTGGTTTTCATACTTATGATTATGTACGAAATTTTTTAGACTCAGTGTTGCGCCTTTTTGGTTATGAAAGTAATATGGGTTATATTAACTATCAGAACCGTATATTGAAAGTAGATACATTTCCCATGGGAATTGATTATGAACGATTTTCTTCCTCTATCCAAAATTCTGATACAAAAAAAGAGATTAAAAAAATACAAGAACAGGTTGGAGAAAAGAAAATTATTCTTTCCATTGATCGAATGGATTATACCAAAGGAATTATCAAACGCTTGGAAGCCTTTGAATTTTTCTTGCAGAAAAATCCAGAATATCTGGAAAAGGTCATTTTAATGATGGTAGTTGTACCCTCACGTATTAGGGTAAAACAGTATCAGCAGTTAAAACAACAGGTAGATGAGTTAGTTGGGGAAATAAATGGTAAATATGCTACAATTAACTGGTCACCTATCCGTTACCTTTTTCAATCCATCCCTTTTTATGAGCTGACTGCCCTTTATTATGTTGCTGATATTGCTTTAATAACTCCCTTAAAAGATGGAATGAATTTAGTCGCAAAAGAATTTATTGCCACTAAAAACAATAATAAAGGGGTATTAATTCTAAGCGAAATGGCCGGTGCTGCTGCTGAGCTGGGCGAGGCCTTAATTATTAACCCGAATAATAGAGAACAGATATCCTGGTCTATAAAATACGCTCTGAATATGCCTGATAAAATACAGAAAAAAAGAAACCAGATTATGCAAAAGCGACTGAAAAATTATCATGTGAAAAAATGGGCGGATGACTTTAAAGAAAACCTTCTAAAGGTAAAAAGTATGCAGGCGGAATTTTCTGCAAAATATTTATCTCCAGAAACACGTTTAAAAATTATTAAAGATTATCAAAAAAGCATAAACCGCTTATTTCTTTTGGATTATGATGGAACGTTGATTTCCACTAGTTATAAATTTAAGAAGATTAAACCCGGTAAAAAAATCATAAATATAATTCAACAATTAATCCAGGATGAAAAAAACCAAGTGGTAATAGTCAGTGGTCGAGAAAAAGAGACTTTAGAAAAGTGGTTTGCAGATATAAATATCGGATTGGTTGCCGGACATGGTACCTGGTTAAGGGAAAGGATTGGACAGTGGAAAACAGTAAAACCTCTAATCAATAAATGGAAAAACCAAATCAGGCCCCTGCTTGAACTTTATGTTGACAGAACTCCGGGATCATTTATTCAGGAGAAGGAACATTCCCTGGTCTGGCATTACATTAAAACGAATCCCTCTTTTGGCCGGATGAGAGCATTAGAGTTAAAATCCTCTCTTTTACATCTTACTTCTAACCTGGATCTGGAAGTACTTCATGGCGAAAAAGTAATTGAAATTATACCTACGGGAATTAATAAAGGCTTAAGTGCTGATTATTGGATTTCTCAAAAAGATTGGGATTTCATCCTGGCGATAGGAGATGACTGGTCAGACGAAAATACCTTTACCACTTTGCCGGATACCGCTTACTCTATAAAAGTCGGTGCAGGTACGTCTCAATCAAAGTATAATATTAACTCTTCTATGGAAGTTAGGGCTCTTTTAAGCGAATTGTCAAAACAATAAAATTATCATAATAGAAGTATATATTTCATTTTAGAAAACTTTGTATCCATTTTATTGCTTCTTTGGGTGAGGATAGTCGAAAATCCGCAGAAGATTTTCTGGGTTTTTCGGAAATTAAAATACCGGTTCCTCTGGTGCGCAATACACGAAAAGCATCTTCATCGGTAGTGTCATCTCCCAGATAAAATACCTTGTGATTAGACCAATCGAGTCTTAAGGCATTCATTATCCATAAAACTGCTTTACCTTTATTCCATTCAATGTTGGGTAATATTTCAATAACTTTTTTCCCTTTCAATATACGGATATTTTCTCTGTTTTCTTTTAGAATATTATTTAATGGTAACTTTAGTCTGGGTAAATCTTCTTTTGATACCTGTCTATAATGAATGGCTACGCTCATCCTTTTCTTTTCTACAATTACTCCAGGAATATGAGATAATAATTTTTCTAAACTTTTGGAGATATGTTGAATAAGCGGGAAGAATTTTTTTACTTTAGGATGTATCATAGAAATATCTGGGCCGCTTATATCAAATCCATGATTTCCAGCATAAAAAATTCCAGGGATACCTACTTTACTCTCCAAGTCCTTTCTTTCTCTCCCGCTGACTAATGCTACTTTATATTTTTTAGCCAATTGTTGAAGAATATTTTTCATCTGAGAGGATAATCTTGCCAGACCAGGCTCTTGAACAATAGGGGTTAGAGTGCCATCATAATCGAAAAAGAAAACGGCTTTTTCTTTCCCTTCCATTATTTTAGAATAGGAATAAAGATACCGGGGATGTAAAAAGATCTTTTCATTTTTGCCAGAGAATATTTTTACGGATTCGAGAAGATGAGAGGGGCAGTGGTTAAACCACTCATCAATCCATTTTGCATTTAAATCACTTAATCTCTGAATGACCATATCAGCGCCTTTTTTAAAAAAATGTTCTGCCTCATCTCCTTCTTTTGTTGTTTTCCACCCCACAATAAGAGCAAAATCGCTATCTCGCGCTAACTCTATATCTTTTGGTTGAGTAAGTAATGCCATTGTTTCTTCAGGGGAAACCCCAATTTTATGTACAGCTTGGATAAAGGGGTTTAATTCTGAAGTGGTGGATACAGGTTTTTTTTCAGGTAATAGCAACACAATTTTTAAATTCGGTCTACCGAGTTTTTTCATAAATTTAATTATTTGCTTATCGCGTAATGAATTTTCTTTTTCCCAATTCATACGAAAGAGAATAGCTTTAAAATTATTTTGTTTCATCAGATATCCCACATATTTTTATATTTATTGATTATTATTATAACTGTTAAAATCATATTAATAAAGCCAATACATGTCAAGAGAGTAATATAAACTTTTTCATTATTGGTGTGTACTTTAGAGGGTTATTAGAAAAGTAGATAAAATATATTAGAAATGCTTTACTTTTTTACATTCTTGACATTCTTGATATAACAAGTATATTATAAAAAAAATAATCCGAAGGGTATCTTACCAAATAATGTCAATACAATTAAGGGCTGATGAAAATAAAAGAAAGGAAAATATATTATGAATAATATCGAAGATTATAGAGAAATTATTGGTGATAAATTATTTTTTAATTTATTCAAAAAAGCAAGAAGGCTTACTTCTAAGGCAATCCTAAATATTAATTCTACTGCTCAGGGAGGGGGAGTAGCAGAAATATTAGAATCTCTGATTATCCTCATGAACGAGCTTGGCATTTACGCCGGATGGAGAATACTCCATGGGAACCCTGATTTCTTTACAATTACCAAAAAGTTTCACAATGCCTTACAGGGAGGTTCAATTAATCTCACAGAAATAAAGAAAAAACTGTATCTTAAGGTCAATCAAGAATTTTCTGTCTTTACTCATATCAATAATCACGATGCTGTAATTATTCATGATCCTCAACCTTTGCCCTTGATCAAGTATTATAAAAAGAAGCAGCCCTGGATCTGGCGCTGTCATATTGATTTATCCAATCCTCATCCTGAATTATGGCATTATCTTGAGAACTTTATTCTTCGCTATGATAAAATTATTGTTTCCAGTGAAAAATATCAATCTGAAAAACTACCTGTTCCTCAAAAAGTAATATCCCCGGCCATCAATCCACTATCACCTAAAAATAAAGAGTTATCACCAGAAGATATTAACAAGTATCGTAAAAAATATAAAATACTTGATGATAAACCCATTATAGCTCAAATATCTCGTTTTGACTATCTAAAGGATCCATTGGGGGTTATTAAGGTCTTTAAAAAAGTAAAATCTCATATTGATTGTCGTTTAGTTTTATGTGGTAGTATGGCTGTTGATGACCCGGAAGGGATAAAAGTATACCAGCAGATAATGAAAGCAGCTCAAAACATGATTGAAAAAAAAGACATTATTATATTAAATGTGGAAAATGACATTCTAGTTAATGTGCTCCAGCGTATTTCTACTGTTATCATTCAAAAATCATTAAAAGAAGGATTTGGCTTAACTGTTACCGAAGCTCTATGGAAAGAAACTCCAGTGGTAGCTTCCAATGTAGGGGGCATACCATCACAAATTACTGATGGTGAAAATGGTTATCTGCTTGACCCGTTTGATTATGATGGTTTTGCGGAAAGAATTATCTACCTTTTGGAAAATCCTTCCAAGGCAGAACAAATTGGTAAAAGGGGTAAAGAAACTGTAAGAGAAAAATTTTTAATCACCCGTCTACTTACTGATTATATCGATTTATTAAATGAATTAATTTAGTAGTACAACTTATCCTCAAATTATCAATTTAATATAACGATAATTTTCTATTTCTAAAATTGTAGGGATTGATTAAAAAAATAAAAAAATATTTAAAAAAAAAGAAGGATTTTTTATACACGATGTAGAATAATAAGATAAGAGGCGTACTTCAATAAACTGAAAACTAACCACTGTTGATTGAATGTTTCTATTTGAAACTAAATACTATTCAATAACAACTATTTTGAAGAGGAGGTGTTGCATATTAGAAAATAGAGAATAAGAAAAACATTTTGTTAAAAATAAAGGAGGTAATAAAAAGAAAATGTTTAAGAAAATTAGTTTTGTGATATTAGTAGTATTATTAATAGGAATGTTTTCTGTAGGAGCATTCGCAGCATCTAGGGTATTAAATGTCTACGGTGCCTGGGCAGGAGCAGAATTAGAAGCATTTGATAAGATGGTGAAACCTTTTGAGGACGCAAATGATATTGATGTAGTGTTAGCTGGTTCCCGAGATCCGGCAGTACTAATTACTCGAGTGGATGGCGGTAATCCACCTGATGTCTCCACATTACCTAATCCGGGAGCGATGGTAGAATTTGCCAAAGCTGGGAAATTAGTAGATTTAAGTACTTTTATGGATGTGGATACTTTAAAGAGCGACTACTCCTCGACCTGGATAGATTTGGGAAGTTATAAAGGTAAACTTCAAGGTGTATTTCTTTCTGCTGACTTAAAAAGTTTGGTCTGGTATAATCCTAAAGCCTTTGCAGCCGCTGGTTATACTACACCTGCTACCTGGGAAGAGATGATCGCTCTTTCCGATAAGATGGTAGCAGACGGTAAAACCCCATGGGCTATTGGTGTTGAAAGTGGTGGTGCCAGTGGTTGGGTCGGGACAGATTGGATCGAAGATATTATGCTCCGTACCGTAGAGCCTGAAGTATATGACTTATGGGTTTCACATGGAATTTCCTGGGTTGATGATAGGGTACAAAGGGCTTTTGAACTATTTGGTCAGATTGCTTTAAATGAGAAGTATGTCTATGGTGGCCCCAATGCAGTGCTTACTATTAATTTTGGAGATTCACCAGATGCCTTGTTTACTACTCCGCCAAATGCCTATATGCATAAACAAGCAACTTTTATTAAGAGCTTTATACTTGACCATTTCCCCGATTTGGTACCAGGTGAAGACTTTGATTTTTTCCCCTTCCCGCCAATTGATCCTCAATACGGAACTCCTGCTTTGGGAGCAGCAGATATGTTTGCAATGTTCAATGATACTCCTGACGCAAGGGCCTTTATGGAATACGTCGTTTCCCCGGAAGCTCAGGAAATATGGGTTCATGAGTTAGGAAAACTTTCTGCCAATAAACGAGTAAATCCTGCTGTCTATCCTGATGATTTGACCCGTAAAGCTGCTGAAATATTAGTTAATGCTTCAACTTTCCGTTTTGATGGTTCTGATTTAATGCCAGGTGCAGTAGGAAGTGGTTCTTTCTGGACTGAGATATTAAATTACGTAAGTGGTGTACCTTTGAAAAGAGTGCTTATGACTATTGAAACTACTGCTTTAGATGCTTATAGGAAATAGTTTAAACCTATAATTTTATTTATTTTCGTAGGCTGGGTTTGTTTAAATTTAAATCCAGCCTACGATTACAGTAAAATATTTGTTATAATAATGTTTAGAAAGGAAAGAAGTTTGTGATACATACAAAAAAAATTACTCCCTGGTTGTATATATCCCCGGCAGTATTTCTCTTATTCTTTTTTTTAGTCTATCCCTCAATTAAAACAATATATATTTCTTTTTTTGATTATAATTCAGAAAAATTTATTGGTTTAAAAAATTACTTTTATTGTTTTACCAATGAGACTATGCTTATTTCCTTTCGGAACAATGCTTTATGGATAGCGTTTTTTGTTCCTCTAACTGTTTTTTTAGGACTGATTATAGCTATATTATTAGATAAAGTTAAATATGAATCGATTGTAAAGTCGCTAATATTTATGCCTATGGCTATTTCCTTCGTAGGTGCGGGAGTAATCTGGAAATTTGTTTACGCTTATAGACCGATTTCGGCTGCTCAGACTGGCATTCTTAACGCGATTCGTTCATTTTTTCAGTTAGAACCATTACCCTGGCTAATTATTAGGCCCTGGCTTAATAATTTTTGTTTAATTATGGTAGGGGTATGGATATGGACTGGATTTTGTATGGTAATATTATCTGCGAGTTATAAAGGCATACCCCGAGAATTGTTAGAAGCAGCTCGGGTAGATGGCGCCAACGAATTCAGAATATTCTGGAAAATTATTTTGCCTTTAATGAAACCCACCCTTGCAGTAGTAGCTACCACTATGACTATTAATGTTCTTAAAGTATTCGATATTGTCTATGTAATGACCAATGGAAATTTCGATACCGAAGTTATTGCCAACCGAATGTATAAAGAGATGTTTATTTTTAGAAATTATGGAAGAGCAAGTTCTATTGCCGTTCTTTTGCTTTTATTTATAATTCCTATGATACTTGTAAATATTCGTCGTTTCAGAGAACAGGAGACTATAAGATAATGAAAAAAAATACCATATCGTTTTCGAGTAGTTCACTTCATCTGATAATAATTATTACTGCTTTCATATGGGTACTTCCAACCGTTGGACTATTAATAACTTCCTTTCGACCTCCTCCTGATGTAGCTGCATCCGGTTGGTGGACTGTTTTTCAACATCCTTTCAATTTTACCTGTTATAGCCTGGAAAATTATCAAAGAGTTATTGCCAAGATTGGTCTGGGAAGGGCTTTCATGAATACTCTTTTTATTACTATTCCTTCTACTATAATCCCAATATTGATTGCTTCTTTTGCGGCTTATGCCTTTGCCTGGATGGAATTTCCGGGACGAAAGTTAATATTTATATTTTTAGTTGGTTTATTGGTGATTCCTCTACAAATGACCATGATACCTGTTCTTCGTATTTTTAGCAATTTGGGGATAGTGGGTACTTTTCCGGGAATATGGTTGGCTCATACCGGTTATGGCCTCCCTCTTGTGACTTATTTGTTATATACTTTTATTTCTGGCCTTCCCAGTGAATTATTCGATTCTTCATCTATAGATGGAGCTACTCCTTTTCAGATATTTATTAAAATAGTAATGCCTCTTTCTGTTCCCGCAATTGCTTCCGTCACTATCTTTCAGTTTTTATGGGTTTGGAATGATCTTTTGGTAGCTCTGGTCTATTTAGGAGGAACACCGGAGGTTGCATCTCTTACTGTAAGCATAAGCGCTTTGGTTGGTTCTTATGGCCAGGACTGGGAACTGCTTACTGCTGCTGCCTTTGTCTCCATGATTCTTCCTTTAGCTCTCTTTTTAGGATTACAACGCTATTTTGTAAAAGGTATTTTGGCCGGGTCAGTGAAGGGATAATTTCATTGACCAATTTACCAATTCCCCAATTTACCAATTAAAGATAAGAAATACAAGATAATACAATTAAGTAATTCACCAATTGACCAATTAAATTAGAAGACTGGTTTTTAGTTATTCGTTTTTAGTTTTTAGATAAATAAAATCAATTTTCAGATTAGATTGCTGTACCCTAACAAATCGAGACACGCAATGACATTTAAATAGATTCCTGCTTTCGCAGGAATGACAGAAGAAACAGACGGGCTTGATGAATTGAACTCCTACATTTCTATTG
>Ga0222702_1000096_pt1 | contig 23744 bp, 26 predicted proteins | sample AntAcemetage1504_FD_181152 | JGI IMG/M metagenome (GOLD analysis project Ga0222702, IMG submission 181152) | Saline water microbial communities from Ace Lake, Antarctica - #1504 | ecosystem: Environmental > Aquatic > Non-marine Saline and Alkaline > Saline | place: Antarctica: Ace Lake...
ATATAGTTCGCTTTATACTTGACACCTTGAAAATGGTGCTATATGCTATGTATAATACAGATAATACGTAGTATAAGGGTAAATATGGTCATAAAGAAGCTTCCAACAATTTTAGAGCCAGAAGAGGCACAAAAATTATTAAAACAGCCAAATAAGAGGTATCCCACCGGTTTAAGAAATAAAGCGATAATGTCTCTAATGCTACACTGTGGATTAAGACTTGCCGAGGTTACTAATTTAAAACCCGGGGGCATTAACCTTACCAAAGGAAAATTAAGAATAGTTAACGGCAAGGGGAACAAGGACCGGGATCTGGCCATACCAGAATATTTAGTAGACCTACTTGAAGCCTGGCGCAAGATAAGACCAAAGGGAGATTATTTCTTTTCAACTCTGGAAGGTAAAAAACTTTCTGACAGGTACATTCAGCAAATGGTTAGAAGATATGCAGATAAAGCCGGCATTAATAATAAAAAAATATCACCTCATACCTTAAGACACAGTTACGCCACTCAATATTATAAACAAACAAAAGATATCGAAACCCTTCGCCGGATCCTGGGTCATACCAATATTGGAACCACCACAATTTATATTACCCTTGCCAACACAGATGTTGAGGAAGGAATGAAATCCTTTGAAGGGTTTTTATAATTTCTTATATCGTTCTCTTACTAATTCCAAGAACTCCTTGGGGGTCATTATTACTACTGGTAGGTTTGCTTGCCTTATAACTTCTGTCTGAAAGTGTTTGCGGTCCAAAGTAATAAGAAAAGCAGCCTTGCTCTCCAGAGCGCCCACAAGTACATGGCGGTCCTTCAAAGCAATAATGTCATTATACTGGCTTAGCTTTTCTTTAGTTGGTGGTTTAATAATCTCTGGATTTAGATTACCTATTTCTTTATAGAAGCGTAGGAGAGCCTCCGGGGATAACTTTTTGTGAATATTTCTCCGAGCTTCTAAGAGAATTTTTCGGGTTGTAACAGCAGAAAAGCAGAGTCCTCTACAAACTTCCAAAACTAAAGAAGAACCACCGTTGGCGGATCCTGCTGCAGCAACAAAAATAGAGGCATCCAAAAGAACTTTCTTCTTTCTCCCAGCCATATCAAAGTTTCCCCTCAGCAAGAAGCTTCCTTATGGTCCTGGCTGTGCTCTGACTTATTTTATCTTCTTTTAAGAATTGAGAAATTTCACTATCAGTGTATTCTCTTAGATCTTCTTCACCAACTTCTCGGACCATGGCAGGAGTAATCTCTATTTTGTTTCCTTTTAAAACAAGGTTTAAAATAGTATTGGTATCTATTCCAAGCTTCTTGCGAAACTCTATAGGAATGGTAATTTGTCCTCTAGATAATGGTTTAACAAGTTTGGTCATAAGATTTACCCGCTCAGCCAATCTAAGCACCTCCTTTTTTCGGATTATCAGTAATACATATTTATTGTAATACGGGAATACTATTTGTCAATAGTCAAGATTTTAATTATGCCCTCACAACCTAAGGCATCTTACGCAACACAATTCTATAAGCAGACCAAAGACATCGAAACTTTAAGGCGGATCCTGGGCCATACCGACATTGGTACTACTACTATATACATTACACTTTCCAATACAGACGTTGAAGAAGGTATGAAATCCTTTAAGGGTTTTATTTAATTTATTTTTCTATTATAAATTATATTAAGGCGACCAAAATAAAATGGCTACCACTATAATATTTGTTTAATATTTGCTTCAAATTTCCTCTTGACAAAGCAACCTCCTTGTTCAATACTTAGTAGCAGATAGTCACTATTTAGTCAAAACAATAACTATCCTATACCATAAAATGGCAAACGAACCTATTTTTTTGAACACAGAAGAGGCTGCGACAATGCTTAATGTCCACCCAAACACGATACTGAGGTGGATTAAAAGCGGTAAACTCCCCTCCTCTAAAATAGGTAGCCAATACAGGATCCCCAGAGAGGCAATTGACAACCGGGTTTCCAGGGCTGGATTAGGCACAAGGATAATCGCTGTCGCCAACCAAAAAGGTGGCGTCGCCAAAACAACAACAGTTGTTAACCTAGCCGCTGGATTGGGAGGAAAGGGTAAAAAAGTCCTTGTAGTTGACCTGGACCCTCAAGGCGGTTGTGCGGTTAGCCTTGGAATAGCTACAGATTCGCTTAATAAAACAGTTTACACAGTTCTAATGAATGATGATGTTACCTTTGAGGATATTATCATTAAAACCACACAACATTTTGACCTTGCACCTTCAAATATAGATTTAGCCGGCGCCGAGGTTGAACTTAAGCAACTTTTAGCAGCTGAGCAAATCCTGAAGCGAAAATTGAGAGATGTAGTTGAAAACTATGACTTTATCCTTCTTGACTGTCCCCCTAGCCTTGGAATGCTAACCATAAATGCCTTTACTGCTGCAGGTGAGCTTCTAATCCCTATGTCAATGGAGCTTTTAGCTTTACGCGGTTTGGATATGCTCGCAAAAACAGTTTCAAAGATTCGTGCAATAACCAATTCAGACCTTACCTACCTTGGGGTTTTAGCCACAAAATATGATAAGCGAACTCTAAACAGCCAGGAGATTTTCGAGTCCCTCAAAAATGCAAGCCGGAACGCAGGAATAAAAATGTTTAACACATATATTACTAGCTCTGTCCGTTTTACAGAGTCCCCTAATTCAAACGCTCCTCTTATTCTTATAGATCCTGAACATGAAGGCTCAAAGGCTTACGCTCAAATTGTGGAGGAAATTATCAATGGTTAAAAGAAAACCTATATCATTTAACAACGAAGAACTTACTAAAAATTTAAAAGATTCTACCGGAAAAGGCCTGGATGCTTTTTTCTCTCCAACTCCCCTACCTCAAACTATTGAGAAAAAACCCGTGCCTGTAAAAAAATCAAAACTTCTCATTGAAAATAAACAAGAAAGCAAAGAAGCTAAAATGATTAAAACAAAGAAAGATATTAAACCAGTAAGCAATATTGCAAGCAATATTACAATATTACAATTTACTGATGATGAAATAGAAGAACTTCGTGAGCCGGCCTATAAAGCCCAAACCTTCAGGCTTACAGAAAGAGAAACAGAGTGGGTAAAAGATACGGCTTACAGGCTTAGCAAGGAGATAAAGAGAGGTAAGGTTTCCCAGGCTGATATCTTAAGGATTTCTTTTAGACTTTTTGAAAACTTACTGGAAATTAATAAAGCTGACTTAATTAAAATATTAGAACACATGAAGTAATAAATATTAATTGTAATATTACAATATTACATTATGACAATTAAGTTTAACTATGGGACAGCAAGAAAAGAGCCACAACTATAAATATAAAAATAAACCGAAGGTCGGTGCTTCTGCCAGTCCCAAAAATTATGATGATTTTGATAAACTAACCCCTTCAAGATTTTATACTGAAAAAGAAGAAGTTACCCTAAGATTCTATCAAACACCCAAAGCTTTATTTAACAACCCTAGTTATAAAAATCTTTCATTGGGAGCGAAGTTAATGTATTCAATCCTAAGAGATAGACTGGATATCTCAGTCAAGAATGACTGGAAAGATGAGCACGGATATATCTATTTAACTTTTACAGTTGATGAAATGGCAAAGCTATTAGAAATCACAAGGAAGACAGCTATAAAGCATAAAAAAGAGCTTAATAAATACGGATTAATTGTTGATAAAAGACTAGGTCAAGGGAATCCAAATAGGATTTATGTTTTAAAACCTGAAATAGATAACTTTCAGAAGTGTAATAATTACACTTCTAGAAGTGTAAAATTGGGACTTCAAGAAGTGGAAAATTTACACCCTATTGATACTAACGTTAATCAGACTAATTTAAATAACGTTAATAACGCTATTTCAAATAAGAAGAAGAAAAGATCTGAAGATAAAGAATATCTAGCTTCATATATAGCAGAACAACTAGAAGATGATCACTCTTTAGGTTTTTTTAGAAAGGTTGTAGATTTAATATCCGAAAATATAATCTATCAAGCCTTAAGCGAAGTCAAAGACACCCACCTAACCGGAAATATTAAAAAAAGCAAAGCAGCTTTATTTACAACTGTAATCAAAACTAAAGCAAGAGAACATAATATAAATTTTGATATCAAAAAAACAGGCAAATGACAATTAAAATTAATACCTAATAGGAATAAAACTATGCAAAAAGAAGCCAATGCCAGAATCAAAATCAACGAGCTACTTCAAAACGCTGGTTGGAGATTTTTTGATGACGGAAAAGACAAAGCAAACATCGTTTTAGAAAATAGCGCCAAAATAACAAAACAAGCCGTAGATGATTTAAGACTTTTTAAAGATTAAGTTTTTCAAGAATTTATGAACTTACAGGGAGGAATAAGAGAACGGGAATTAGAATAACTTTAAAACAATTATCAGAACTTATTAAGATAATAAAACAGAAGGAAAAAAGGCGATAGACCATTATGGGCTATAGGGAAGTGAAAAAAAATGTATAAATTAGAGATTGTAACCGTAGAAAAAATTGATAAAAATTTCAAAAATTATGTAGATATAAAATTGAAAAATCCAAATAAAATAACCATGGAAGATAGATACCCTTTTGCAGATGAGATTTTAGAGGACATCTTTAAGAAGGATAAAGAAAATATTAATTTATCTATTATCTATCAAAAGGTAGTTTTATTAAATTCACTTTATTATACAAATATTTTCAGTACGTTTGATGTGGCCTTGCATATTAAAAAGATTAAGGATTTTAAAAACCGTATCAATAAAGGCGACTCTCTTTTGGTATCGGAAATAGCTAATATAAAAATTAAAAATAAGAAGAAGAATTTTTACAGTTTTGCTACAAAATATTGTTTTTGGAATAATGACAGAAAATATCCTATTTACGATAGATTAGTTACAAAAATGTTGAAGGAATATAGCTACAATAATTTATTTGATTTTAACTGCAAAGGAGCAGATTTTAAAAATTATGAACAGTTTAGGGATATCATAAATGATTTTTGCGAGGCCTTTAATCTACCCCGTGAGGCCAGGTACAGAAAATTAGATAAATATCTTTGGCAAAAAGGGTATGAATTAACTGAATAAAGGAATTAAAAGGCTTTTAGAGATACGGCCTTTATATGGCCCATAGTATATTATATCATTGAAACAAAATTCAAGACTCTTAGAAGCCATTGTAGAGCGTGTTTTAAAGAGGTAATTAAAATTTTAAAAGGAAGAGATAAGAGTGGTGGTATTTATCGATATCAAAAATAAAATAAGTATAGGACTTATAGTGATAGCAGTTATGGCTATCACGGTTCTTGTATACTGGTTTGTAGGGGGTATACCGAATACCGGGAGAACACATGGATATTATCATAAGCAACAACATGAGGAGAACCAACAGAGATAAACGACCTGCTAAGAAATGCTGTAAAGAATAATATCGAACTCACATATAGCGGAATAGACGCCGATGGAATACCGCATATAAAGCTAAGAGAAAAAAATAGACCCGGCCGGATATGGCAATTAGGCAAGGAATTAACTGAATAAAGGAATTAAAAGGCTTTCAGAGATATAGCCTTTATATAGCCCACAGTATATCATTGAAACAAAATCCAAGGCTCTTAGAAGCCAGTGTAGAGCGTGATAGAAAATGGATAATAAAGTTTCCGATATAACGGGGAAAAGGGGGGATTAAGAAAGTTTGATCGATAAAACAGGACAATAACCAGCCAGCGATAAAAGCACCTGCAGAAACAGGTAATAACAGGCTTTTATAGCAGAAAGGTTTGAGGAAGTTGAGGAAACCGATAAAAGGTATATCTACAGTAGAAGGCAAAGAGCCATTTTCGGAGTTTTCGGAGTTAACTAAGCACCTGATAATCAGGATAATAACAGGCTTTTCAGACTGATAAAACAGTGAATTAACAGTCTAAAGCGTGATATACAATGAATAATAATAACCCGTTTAAAAACGGGAATAAAACGGTAAATATGAATTTAATAATACAAGTGAAAAACAAATTTAATCTGTGCCGTTCTGAGCCTGTTAAAACAGGGAAATAACAGGCTTTATAGACTGATAAAACAGTTAAAGAACAGTCTAAAGCGTGGAATCCAATGGATAATAAAAAACCTGATAATCAGGATAATAACAGGTGGACTGACATTTAAAAGCACAGCCTGGTATGTAAGCCAATGTAAATTTTAAGGTGAAAGAAAACGTAAGGTTTAAAGGGAATTATATTGTTAGGGAAGTTTCCGGTTTTTGCCATTTTAAAGCTTTATAATTTTAAAAGATATATAACTATTTAATTAACCAGATCGTGCCTTAGAATGCGATATAATGTGCTTTAAAGTATATGCTGAAGCGCACACTAAGCTATAAACCATGATGCAAGTTTTGCAAATCGCTTATATTAACGTAAATACGTACAAAATACGTTGCTGTTAATACAGCGAAAAAACAGCAGAAGTGCAAAATCTGACATTTCCGACACTATAAAAAGAATGTTAAATACATTCAAATAACATTAAAAAGCAAGTTTAACAAGTCTATAAAAAGGGCAAAATAGGGGAAGGACTGCTAAATGATTGTAAACTACTATAACAATACTGTAGACCGCTATAGAGCTATTGTAAACTACAGTAGAGCGTTTTTAGAGTGCCTTAAAACGTAAAAAATTTGTTAATAACAATACATTTTGTTTAACAATATTTATGCCGGTATTATAATGGTTAATAACAACACATATTAAACAAAAGGTGATGTAATGAATAAAAACAGGAAAATACCGGTAGTTTTAGACCCAGAAGAGATCAAGGCTATTAAAGAAGCCCCGAATGTCCGATGTAAGTCCGGGATCAGGGATAAGGCAATTATCTACCTGGTTTTAAATACCGGCCTCCGAGTAGATGAGATTATTAATCTAAAGCTAGAAAACATAGACCTTAAAAATAAGGTAGTAATTCTGGAGCATGCTAAAAAGGAGAGTTTTGGAAACGTGGTTTTTAATAGTGATGATGTAGTAAGGCTTATAAAAAACTGGCTATCTATAAGGCCTAAGAGTGAATGGCTATTTTGCACCATAACAAAGAAGAAGGAAATAGCCGGTAGGGGCATTACAAGGCCCGGTGGCAAACTATCCAGACATAACCTTACCGGCATGATCAAACAAAGAGCTAAAAGAGCCGGGATCACAAAAAGGGTAGGCTTTCACACCCTTAGACATACTTATGCAACCTGGTTATATATCAATAGCCATGATATCGAGAATGTAAGACAGCAATTAAGGCACAAAAGTATTACCTCAACTACTATTTATACACAAACAGCATGGCAGTTTGAAGGCCATAAAGCTTTAAATGGATTCCAGTTATAATTAATATATTAACGAATTTTAAGGATATAAGCTTGGGATGGCCATATTAAGATACGATATAAGGTAAGGATAGCCTTTAAACGCACCACAATGCGATTTAAGGCACTTAAACATAAAAGTTAAGGAAATATACATTAAAGCCTTAAAATTGAAATTTGGGGCTATTTTTAAACAAAAATGACTTATAAGGAAGTGATAGAAAATGAGTATTAATAAAACCAGAGGTTTACTATACAAATTAGCTAAACTCTTAGGTGATCTATCAGCGGTAAGCAGTGGGAAGCCAGGCAAGATAACAAAAAGAGTTACCAGGAGAGCAACCGGGAAGGCAACGGGTAAAGTATTTAGAAAATTATTTAAGTGATCCTAATATTTATCTTGCTAATTGTTTGTTAGGAATAATTAAAATTCAGGATCCCGGTTTCCAATAGATAGGCAAAATATATAAACAATCCGATACCCTACTTGGTAGGCAAAAGGAGGTGTAGATGGGAAATTTAATTCTTATAGCATTTTTAATAACACTATGTTTTCCAGAAATGCGAAAACGATACAAAAAGCCTGGAAGGTGATTATCCATACGAGGAATATTTATGAAAGCTAAAATAACTCGCTATTTAATACCTTTATTAATCTTAACAATAATTATAACTTTTTGTTCTTTCTCCTGCAGCACACCAGGCCCGGGTGTTCAAACGATAGAAGAACCGGCGCGTTTTCCAGGTCCCAGCTTCTTTTAAAAACTTCAATAATATCATTGGCATGCTCAGAGGGATCTTCATTTTTTTGGAGTTCCAGGAGGTTTATTCCCGGGCTGTAATCCCGCCTGTACGGATTAACGTACACAATCCTGTCAATGTTGCCTTGCTTTTTAAAGTAACCTTGAGTGCCAAGATAAGATAGCACATCATCGGCCAAATCTCCGTGAGGATCGATAAGGGCTACTCCCCTTCCTTTGACAATATCCTGGTAAATCATATGCTCTAGCAGTTTGCCTTTGCCAGTGGTCCCTATAATATGCATATGATCGTACCGGTCGGAAATCCGGACCTTAAAAGGTAAATTAAGCCAAAATGGACTGACATTGCCTAAGACAATATAATCTTTGCAGCTAAAAGGTAAAAGTAGGGGTAGCAAATCTTTGAGGGACATAGCTTATTATAACTGATAAAATATTTAAAAGAATAATACCTTGCTGGAAAGGAGATGAGAAATGGAAAAAGAATTAATTTCTTTGAAGAAAGAGTTAGACAAGCTAGATGATATAGAGGGTGATGTTTGGAAACCTGTTAATGCTTGGGAAAAAAAGTTTCGGTTAACTATTGGTTTGTTTGGGAGCAAATATGATTGGTGGTTAAATGAATTTGAAAAAATCAAAGAAAATTCTCTAAAGGACTCATTTAGAAACCGGATTAATTGTTTTCAAAGACTATATGTAGAGATTGAGAAAAGAGAAAGCTAAAATTAGTAAAATTCTTGATAAGTTAATTAAAGAACCAAGTACCACGAAAAGCGGAACTTAATGTATTGTAATAGACTTTATTATAAAATATGAAGCCCCAGAATGCCCCTAGAAGCGGCGATAAGGGTTAAAGCATACATATATGTATACCAAAATAAACAATACCTTAATAGGTCCGTTTCTTAATCTTTATCTTTATACCAGAGTGCAAAAAGCTCTTGCTTATTGTTTTTTATCCAGAGAGGGTCAATTATAACATTATTGTTGAGGATCTTTTCTTTAGTAGTAAACCAAAAGAAGCTGGCAAGGTGAATTTTTTATATCACAACAAGTCATTATCTTTATGAATAATTGGATTATTATATATTTTATTATTTTGTAAGATATATAAGAAATTTTTAACTATATGTGGGTCAAACTGGTTTCCAGAGCATCTTTTAAATTCTTTTATTATCTCTTTAATATTAATTTTACTCTTATAAGGACGGCCGCTTATCATTACATCATATGCATCAACAATTGCCAGGATTCTTGATGTGAGTGGAATTTCATCACCTTTAAGACCCTGCGGATAACCAGACCCATCCCACCATTCATGATGGGAAAGAATAGCATCGGCAATATGCGCAAGATGCGGGGATGACCGGGTTATATTATAGCCTATTTTAGGATGTTTTTTTATAAGCTCCCATTCAATTTTTGATAACTTGCCTTTTCTTAAAAGAAGTTCCTCCGGGATAGCGACTTTTCCAATGTCATGCAGTATTGACAGTAAAGAGAGTTCTGTAAATACATTTTTAGAAAGATTTAAAGATTTGCCCAATTGAAGAGCTAAAACCCTTGTTCTTTCCGCATGCTCTTCTGTTTCAATACTCTTTTCAAGAAGAATTCTTTTAAGTGAAGTAATTGTTGAGCTTGAAAAACTTTTACTTTCAATTAATTTTCTTTGGTACATTAGTTCTTCAGCTTCGAGAGTTATTTCTTTGATGCTTTTACTTAAGTCAGTTTTAGTTGAAATCCCCATTGAAATACTAATGGGAATTTTTTGTCCATCCGAACTCGAACATTCTTTCTCTATTCGATCTATAATACTAACAGCCTCTTTTTCTGTAGTTTTTGGTAAAAGTATAATAAATTCATCGCCGCCCCATCTTGCAATTATATCTTCCTTTCGGAAACACTTCTCAAAAATCTCCGCACACTTGCAAAGCAGCAGGTCTCCTTCATTATGCCCAAATGCGTCATTTACAAGTTTTAATCCATTAACATCAGCCATTACTACGCTTAATGGAAGCTGTCTTTTAGTATCCAGCCTTTGTAATTCTTCATCAAAATAGGCTCTGTTATATAACCCTGTCAGCTTATCATGGAAAGATAAAAAATTAAGTCGTTCCTCAACTTTTTTACGTCTGGTTATATCCCTTACTATACCTTCATAAAATACAGGTATGCCATCTTTATCGACAACCCTGGAACTTATTCCAACATAAATTATGGAACCGTCTTTTTTCTTTAATTTTGTCTCAAAAATCCTGTTTCTATCTTTAAGCTCCGGCCTATCATTTTTAGAAATATACAATTGTGTCGGAATATCTATACTCATTAGCTCTTTTTTACTGCTGTAACCCAACATCTTAATAAGTGCAGGATTTACATCAATGTATTTACCTTCTATAGTTGTCTCGTATATCCCATCAAGCGATCTTTCAAAAAGGGATCTGTATTTCTCTTCATTTATCTTAAGTTCTTCCTCTGCTTGCTTTTCTTTAGTTAAATCCTTATATACTGCAACTATTTCTCCCGAAGGAAATCTAAAAACATAATTTTCTCTCCATCCAGAAATCCTGCTGTCTTTGTACATAGTAACTGGGTGATATTCTGGTCTGCCTGTTTTATAAACTCTTTTAAACACGTCAAAAAGCCCAAATTCTATTATTCCTGGAAACGTCTCTCTTGCGCTTTTGCCAATCAGATCCCTCTTTTTGATTTTATCTATTTTTTCTGCGGCTTTGTTGAAGTCTTTAAAAATAAAGTCTCGACTATTATCGGTGACCTCGTAGATTGCCATTCCGAAATTAATGCTGTTAAATAATTCTTTAAATAAAGCTTTTACCATTTCTAAGGCATGACTATTATCTTTAAAATCTAAATATAATTTCTCTAATCTTTTCATTTAAAAAAATTTAATGGATAACAAATTGAAATATGAAATTGATACAAGTTTTCAAAATTATATCACCGTTGAAAATTTAATAAAAATTAAGCCCTCAGAAGCCCCTAGAAGCGTTGAAAAAGACCAAGGCCTACATATATGTATGCCAAAATAAACAATACTTTAATGGGTCCGTTTCTTAATCTTTGTCTTTATACCAGAGAGCAAGAAGCTCTTGCTTATTGTTTTTTATCCAGAGAGGACCAATTATCACATTGTTGTTGAGGATCTTTTCTTTGGTAGTAAACCAAAAGAAGTTGGCGCCTTTGACATTTTTAGTTGTTGAGAGAAGATTTTTTAAGCGCTCCTGGGTCGTAGTAATTGTTAAAACTCTTAAAGATTCTGCTTTGTATCTTTTATAGCATTGACCTGTTTTTACATATTCAACATACCCTCTGATTTTATCTTTCCAGCACCGGTTGGTTTCTGTGGCTCTGTCTGCTTCAATAAAAAATCTTGCTACCTTACCTTCTCCTTTAAGAATAAAATATCCGTCTGGAGTAACAGCTAAAGATTTACCCGGATTTTCCGGATCTCTTACTTTTTCTTTTAATGCCTTAAGTTCCCATTCAGGAATCCATTTAAGCTCATACCCTAAGCCCCTAGCATAAATAGTAAAAGCTACTCTAACATCATTTACAGCTAAGGTATGCTCTAAAAAATATATTTCTACCTGGTTATTCTTTCTATTCCATTTAATATTTTTTGGGTCCATGCCGTCATGCATAAAAGAGATAACCTCTTTGCCTCTTTGAGATAAGCAATAAACTCTCTTAGAAGAGCCGTAACCGGCGTGTGTGGGCTTTTGAATGGCCGAAAGGTACTTATTGTTGGTAAAGAAGCGATAAGCGTCTCTGACAGGCTGTTTTAGAGGCGTTTTCAAACTCTAAAAGCCTGATCTGGCCGCCAGTTAAAAAACGAAATAGGTAAACCCATTCAATTACTCGCTTGTCCCTGTCAGTAAGACGCATGGGCGGAGGTGTTTTGGACCTTTTATAGCGTGGAAGTCGTTTATCAGGTTTTTCTTTTGTTTTCATAGTTAAACTAAATTATGAGCAGTTCATAAAAATAATTAAATAAAATAAATTAATTTAACTATTTTCATAATCATTTAGCGTTATTGATTTAATAATTTATTTTAAATAGAAATTACCACTTTTTTCTGGTTTTGAAAATTTCTTTAAAATATCCAAAAAATGAAACTGGAGATAATATAAATTGATAAATCAACACATAAAAGAAAAGACCCAAAATATTTTTTCTGATTTTTAGTCCTAATAATACAAATACTTTTCTCTGCTTACGAATCATAATTGTAATAATTGCAAAAGTTATTGGTAAGACCAATAATGTAACGGGACCTACAATCCAAAATTTACCAAAGATTGCAAGTATTATTCCTGGTATTAAAACAAAGGAGGTGAACCCATCAAGCAACGGGAAAAGAAAATCAATAAAAATAAAAAATGAAGGTATCCCAGGTCTTTTAAAAACAATATCACCATGTCTTTTTAAACCTTCTATCATACCACGTGCCCACCTTTCTCTCTGTCTTACAAATTTCCTGAACTCTATAGGTGCTACTGTAAATCCTAAAGCTGTCGATTCAAAACCTATAGAATAACCTTTTTTAAGTAGTGCCCAGGTAACTACGATATCTTCTCCAAGAACATTCGGCCAGCCTCCCACATCTCTTATTGCATCGGTAATAAACGCACTAAAAGCTCCTTGAGCGACAAGGGTACCTTGAAACAGCCCTTGTTGTCTTTTAACTGAAGCTATTGCACAAAAATAGTCCCATTCTTGCATCTGAGCTAAAAAATTTTTCCTGGAATTTTTTACAAGTACTGTCCCTGCAACTGCAACAGTTTTGGGGGGAGATTGTATAAAACGGGTAACAATTCTTTTAAGCGCTTCCGGGTGTAAAAATGTATCTGCATCTATAGTAACCACTATATGCGTCTTAACATGTTTAATGCCAAAATTAAGAGCATTTGCTTTGCCACCATGTTTTGCATTTAGTATTAAAAAACTTTCAAAATATTTTGTAAGTTTTAGAGTTTTATTTATGGTATTATCTGTTGAGCCGTCATCTACCATTATAACTTCAAATCTGCCAGGATACCTTTGATTCCTTAAACCCCTGATTGTTTCTTCGATCGAATTTTCTTCGTTATAGGCAGCTATTAAAACAGTTATTGAAGGTAACTTATTTCTGAATAATAGTTTAGTTGGATGGTCAAGAATAATGCTAACAATGAGATTTATATTTAAGAAACCTGGGATTATCCCGATAAAAATAATTATAATCCAAGCAAATGGTATAGAAACAATATGTCCTAAATCATTCGCCCAAAATCTTGCAATCCATATTGAAAAAAATGACCAAGCTAGTGCAAGTATTATAGATATTAAAAACTTTCTTTTAGTTGATATATAAAATTTTCTCAATTATTTATGGTCTAGTAGACCAGCTCCTCCCAGTATACATACCAGTTGTCACTGGCCCCTATCAGAACCGTGCTTGCGCTATTAACGCACACGGCTCCTCATATGAACATTTACAAGAATTCTTGCTATGCACAATAGTTTCGTTTCCACCGTATTCCTGTTTCTGGGCACAGGTGGTGTTTCTCTACTGCACTTGTTCATATGTAACCTCCTTCCCTCCTGCGGCATTACCCGCATTCTCTGGTACTATTAGGTTATCCGACTCCCTGCACCTGATTTTGCCTTCCTCCCTTTTTAAGTTGTCGGGCATACTCTCATTTTATGAAAGCAGGCACAGGGTCTCCCGGGTTGCCGTATATTCTTAAATGTCAGACATGCCATGGTCTCCGACCCCGGGGAAGCAAATACAGGCTTGCCATTTGCGCCTGTACTCATTTTGACTTCCGTTTAGTTAACAACGTCGTCCTTCCCATTTTCCTGTTCACGAGGCTCATTCCCTTCAGCACTTTGGCTTACGGCCTGCCTGCTTGCTGTCATTACGCTTAAAGAAAGTGGTTACCCGCTTTCCTCCAAAGACTCGCTACCCGGTGGATGGCCTTCCTTCCGGGACGGGATTCGCACCCGTTAGAATATACGACCTTGCCCGGCCGCACTAACTATTCAGCGGTAAACCCCTATCAATTTAAATATTATTATAAACAATCTGGATTCAATTGCTATAAAATGATTTAAGATAGGGCGGGCACTATAATGAAATCTCCCTCAAATAATTAGCTAAACTCTTAGGTGATCTATCAGCGGTAAGCAGTGGGAAGCCAGGCAAGATAACAAAAAGAGTTACCAGGAGAGCAACCGGGAAGGCAGCAGGTAAAGGATTTAGAAAATTATTTAAGTGATCCTAATATTTATCTTGCTAATTGTTTGTTAGGAATAATTAAAATTCAGGATCCTAGTTTCCAATAAACTCATAGGCAAAATATATAAATAATCCTATACCCCACTTGGAGGGCAAGATGCCCATTTGTATGGCTAATGCTTGCGCATTGGCCATACAAATGGTTTTATACTTGGGAGCAAGCTCCCAAACCCTCATAAAGAAAGGAAAACATAAAAAAAATGAGAAAGTACAGGGATAAGAAAATAAATTTCAGGTTACTGGAAGATGAGTATGTATATATTAAATCACTACAAAAGGAGTCCGGGCTTAACTTGAGCCAATATATTATAAGATGCTGCATGAATAAAAAAATCAAAAAAATAAATGGCTTAAAAGAAACGCTATATGAATTAAACAAGATAGGCAATAACCTTAATCAGCTAACAAGAAAGGTCCACCAGAGCCAGAGCAAGGAAGCCCAGTTCGGGAAATCTTAAACGCTGGGTTTGACGTGGCGGGAGTTGGAAACGTACTGAGGGATTTCAGTGGCGCGCCAGCTCTCGACCCTACTTAGCTGAAATGATTAAAATTGGAAAGATGTTATATAGCTAATTTTAAATAATAAGCCCATTGACATTTTAATGATTCAATAATATCATGTTATCAAGTCGTTTATATACGAAAGTCGGCTTCACGCCGTGAGTTGGATTACCAACCTAGTTATAAAGGGCTTATTTTTTTTACAGAAAATTTATTACTTCTATTATAAAAATTATTTGGATAGTTTTTAAAATCATAAATATCTACTAGCAAACTTACTTTTTCCTTTACGTAGTTAAAGTAACGTTCCTCAGCTTTGGTAAAGGCTCTATAAACTGCCCAGTTCATGTAATCTATTATTTGTAGACATGGCTCACCCACAGGACTTTGAGGAATTATTTCACACTCAGAACTGACTTCTTTATTCCACTTTTCCTCAAAAGTTAATTTTGCTGTATTTATTGCTTCTTCTAGGGGAATTTGCCTTTTTTTATCACCTCGAATTGCAAAATATATTTTGTTATTTTTGGTTTTGTGTAATTTATTTTGAAATAGTTTAATTATCATTTCATCATAAAAAATATTTTCCTTCCCTTTATGTCTTTTATTGAAGATTTTTTCATCTTTACGAGCAACGAAAAATTCAGCTTTAAAATCAAGATTTTTAATAAGCTTGTAAAATTTTTCTCTAACTTCTGGAGTATCATCTTTTGCATGGAAACCTTTAGTAATGGTTTTATTAACAGAAGGGATAGCCAGTAAATATTCATCTTGAGCAATATTGCTTAGCAATTTCGATAATTCTTTCCTAATATGATTAGGGTAAAAAGTTCTAATTAATCCCAGAATTAAAATCTTTGAACAACCCTGAATCCCAACAATATTTTTCCCATACTTATTGAAGAATTTCGGATCCCCAGATTCATCAACAAAGAAATATGTAGTTTCTTTATTATTCATTTTTTAAAACAATATATAATTAATATTATACTTTCAAATAATATACAATTTTGATTTATTCTTTACAATGAAAACTAAATTGGTAGCCCACAGGGGACTCGAACCAGAGATCTCTTCCTTGTCAGGGATGCACCCGAGGAAAAAATATTCATCTTTGTATTAGTGTTGGAATATACCGGCTCCAAAGTGCATATTGGTACATATAAATACATGCTCCACCCTTTTAAACGCCTTAGAATAGATTGTAGAGAGTCATATTTTCCGGACCCGGCCAAAAGCGCAAAAAAAGGGTTTATCCGCTATTTGATAAATAAAAAATATTAATATAACATTTAAGATTATATCAAGAGAATTAATATAAAATGAATTTATGCTCTGAACCAAAAACTATAATGAACAAAATACATAGCATATCAAAACTGGAAGCAGATATTTTACTGGTTGTATGGGGCATGGGAGGTAAAGTTACAAATAGGGAAGTCTATGAGGTATTTTTAAAAGAAGAAATTATAAACAAAGAGTCTGGTTTTATTCCTTATACTACTATCATGTCTACTATGAACCAGCTTGCGGAAAAGAAGATCTTAAAAATAGATAGAAACAATAAAACTCATATCTATGCTGCGGAAATGAACAGAAAAGAACTTGCCAAGGCCACAATAAAGTCGGTGGCAGAAAAATTATTATAAGATGCTTTTTAGCTGTTGATATTTAACACATTTAGAACTAGATATTACTATCAGATTATTAAATTATCTTGACAAATAAATCACAATTAAAAGAAAATCTCAAAATAGCTTAATAGAAAATTTCATCATTAATTGTATACTGGAATAACAGTTAAAATTAAAGCGTATAAACTGACTCAAATACCATAAATAGAAAATAAACAAAAAAGGAAAAGTGTACAAATACATACGTTTATATTAACATAAAATATGTGCAGAATAAGTTACTGTTATAACAGCAGAACAGCAACAGTCGATAGTTAAAGTATTATAAAATGAAATTTGCTTAAAGTTTGATTTAGCTGGTTATAGTGTACGAAGATAGAACTGCCATTGCAAGCTCAGATAAGATTATTTTTATGTCTGGACTAAGCTTCTAAGATTATTTATCCTACCATGCTACTCACTACTTATCGAATGAACACAATAATAGGGTCTTAATGTAATCTTGCCCTAAAATACTACAATTATTACCCTATAGATATGCCGATCTAAGTTATAAAAAAACTTGTGACCGTTCTTCTGTATCAAATACAGATAAAACGGCCACAGTAAAATCCCTTAATATAATTATAATAAAAAAGATTTAATAGGCAGTTTCTATCTCAATTTCTACCCTTCTATTTAATTTGCCTGCTTCTTCAAGAAAGTTTTCCTCAACATCCACATCGGGAACTTTAAGCTGGCTATCGCCGCGTCCTTCAACAAAAAGCTCCCAACCATCTGCTCCATTATCTTGAACCCATTTCTCAAACCAGTCTTTTACAGCTGTAGCCCTGTCAAGTGAAAGCTTAAGGTTAGATTCAGCATCACCCCTGCTGTCGGTATGGCCTATAAAGGTTATCCTTGCCTCTGGTAAACCGGCATATAAATCAGAAGCAAACTCCTCAAGCACAGGATCTGCATCTGCCTTTAGCTCTGAGCTTCCTGTATCAAAAAGCATATCTCCTGGAATTGGTGGCGGTTCTTTTATGTCTATTACAGGCTTATCAATAGGTTTTGCTCCAGGAAGTCTCCATAATTCAAGTGTTCCATCTTTGCGGGCTTCGGCTACATATCCCCCATCTATTGTAAAAGATAAGGCAATCGGAGAGTTACTTGCCAACTCATCAAATTTTTGATCGAAAGTATACAATAATTCTCCAGCCTGCACATCCCAGACAGTGGTTGCCAATCTTGAGCCTACAGCAAGTAGTTTACTATCCGCTGAAAATGCCAAATCTCTGACCCGTTTCGGTATAGAAAGGTCTTTTAATTGTTGAAAGCCCTCCACTGTCCACAGTCGTATTATTTGCGCGCCATCTTCTTTGATTGTTCCTGCCATAACTGTTCCATCAGGGGAAAAACGGAAAGTATTGGCAGACAGCCCACAGCTGCCCTCTCCGGAATCAAGCTGTATGGTGTTTACTATCTCTTCTTCCTCTTTATCCCATATATTGACTGTGCAGTCAAAATGTGTAACTGCTAATAATTTACCCGAAGGATGAAAATCGATAGCCTGAATCCATTCAGCCTCGGATGTCTCAAGCGAAGTTATAAGTTCACCATTATCAGTTCTCCATATCCATACAATACCATCACGGTTACCTGTGGCAATATGTTCCCCGCCTGGAGAAAAGGCTAATCGGGTATTATAACCATCATGAAGCTTAACAGAATCTGCGCTATCAATTACATTTGTAAGAAATGCTCCATAAACTGTAAGACCAGCTCCAATTACTGAACCATCTGGTGAAAAATCAATATCTTCTACGGTGTGCTCGTAAGTATTGACATCGATAATTGAGCCATCATAAAGATGGACTGTATAAGTTGTAAGATATTCCCCGACAGTTGCAGTTTCACCTTGGGGTGATACTGCAATACTTGCAAGCTCATTATCAAAATTTATACTCCATACAAGCTCTGGTTCACCTTGAATTACCTCTTCAGGCTCTTCAGCAACGGTTTCTTCAACTGTGGGCTCCTCTGTAGTTTCTTGCACTGTTTTGGCAACTTTTTCTTCAGTTACCGCCTCCTCTGAAACTTCCGTTTCTGAAGCTTTACATGCTGGAATAAAGCTTATTATAAGAACCAGAATCAAAAGTGGGCCAAAAAACTTAAAACTTTTCATAATTCTCTCCTCATTGAGATTCAATAATTATTAAATATTTTTTAAGTAATTAACATATAAACAGAATATGTTATATCTGAAATATTTATAGCTCTAAAGGAAAAAATTTTATAGTTTATTCAATCCCTTCAGGAAATCCTATGCTATAAACAAGGTTATCTTCCTTTAAAACCTCAATATAGACTTCAAGGCCTTTCCACTTCCAACTTCCAGTAGAAGCATCTATTACTTCAAAGTCCTCTTGTCCCTCTGCCATAGTTAAGAAGTATTCCTCAACATCCTCATATGTTGCATCTTCGGGAACAAGTATCTGCCAACACGGATAATCGGTCAAACCTTTGGCTCCATAATCAATATCAACTTTAGAACCTGGATATGCCATCCACGACTCTGGCAAGACAGAAGCTGCATCTTCCATTCCAGAATCAACTGCTTCTTCAATTTCTTCTTCTTGTGATTCAGCTGCAATTTCCTGCTCTGGTTTAGCTGTCTCCCCTACTGCTTCTGTCTGCCCTGATGTGCAGGCTGTAGCAAGAAGACCTACAAATAATAGAATGACCAGCAATAATTTCATCCTTCAATCCTTTCACTTCTTTATAAAATAATATTAAAATTTTTTATGTAGTACTTATTAAAGATTTTATTCGCTTTATCTATTCTTTATTTAAAAAAATAAAGAATAGATATTTAGCATTCACTTCTAATATAGATTAAAAGATATTGGTCCTTATTGCAATTAAAAAGAGAGTAAGACTGTAATGGCTGGGGAGAGAGGCTTCGAACCGGATATAATATATTTATAAATATATTTAGCGTTAGCCCCAAGCATTGAAATTTCGAACCATATTTTAGAAGAATTAATTAAAATTTCTGATATATGATAATAATTCTTCCTTATATTTGCAGGTAATATTTTTCCTTGATAACAATAAAAGCAATTCAAAAGTCTTTACATTTGCCTATAACCTCCTATTATAATGTAAAGAACATTTTACATTTGGAGGTAGCGTAAATGAATCTTATCAGAAAGCTAGGTTTTGAGAAAGGTGATGAGAGGGGAGTCTATATTGCAAGTAAAGCATTAAGAAATTCTTGGCTTTTTAATATTATTACCTTGTTTTTATGGATGTTAGTAGAACTAATACGCAATGGGCCCACTTCTGTATTTTTTATACTTTTAATTATATTTTCAGCTAGCCAAACTGTTTTTTGGTGTTTCTATTTATACTATCTTAAAAAAACTAGTGGTTGATATGGAAAATAATATTCGTAAATTTAGAAAAATACATAATTTAACACAGATAGAACTAGCAGATAAGACCAATGTTACAAGGCAAACTATAATTGCTATAGAGAAAAATAAATACGATCCTTCCTTAAAACTGGCTTTCAAAATAGCAAAATTATTAAAAGTACCTATGGAAAAGATTTTTATTCTGAATGACATCGGAAATAATAAGAGGTAGCCCACAGGAGACTCTAACCAGAGATCTCATCCTTATTAGGGATGCGCTCCAAGGAAAAAATATTTAGCTTTGTATTAATGTTTAAACATGCTGGCTCTATAAGCGGATTTGGCATATATAAATGTATTCTCCACCCTTTTAAACGCCTTAGAATGGATTCTGTGGCCTCATCTTTTACTGATTTAGCTATCCCGGCCAATATCGCCAAAAAATGGATTTTCCATTGACACCAACTTCAACTTTTTGCTATATTTAAAATTACTCTTAGATCAGGAGGCAACTTTCAGAAATAACTTAAAATTTTCAAACGAAAGAATGTAATAAGTAAGTTAAAATTCCGAAAAATCCCTTAGAAAAGTTCTAAGGCATGACTCCAAGATGTTGAGTAGCCTAGCGAAAGCCAGGGCAAAAGATAACTTGGAGTCTATTTTTTTAAAATAATCTACCAGATTAATAATAAAAATAATATTTGTATTATTCTGTTTACAAATTTGTAAACAGAATCGTCAGCCCAAACCCCTTTTCAAATTCACTAACGCCAATAAGGACTTTCATTCTTCAAGACCTTATTCCTATGCCTGCAGCATAAGAACGCTTCATTTTTTCAAAATGATAGCTCATTTCAAAAGCCTTCTTATTCAGATCAATTTGCTTCTAGGAAAAGATCATACGCAGAACCTTTCTTCCGTAAAGGTAGTATTTTCCTTTGTGAGCATAAACCGCTGTGCTATTTATCCCTCCCAATTCCTCTGTGAGTAACCGCAAAATCTCCACCTTGACTACATTAAGAACCTTCTTTTTTTATTCCGCTCGTGCGGAAGCAAATTATTTTTATAGAGAAAGGAAAGAGAATGAAATTACTAACAAAAGAAATCAGGAAGACAGTTCCAAAGCTATATTCACAAGAAGAAAAGGGAGATGAAGCCGTTGCATATATAAAGTTCTTTACCCCTTGGTCTAACTGGACTTGGTACGCTACTGAATTTGACGGAGAGGATATCTTTTTTGGTCTAGTTGTGGGACTTGAAACAGAGCTTGGTTATTTCAGTTTAAAGGAGCTTTCAGAGGTAACCGGACCCGGCGGTTTAAAGATTGAAAGGGACTTATATTTTAACCCTAAACCTTTGAGTGAATTAAGAAATCTCCATAGTTAATTTAGTTTAGGCCTGACTTGTTCAGGCCCTAACTAAGTCAATTAAGATGAAAGGAGCAGAAATGCTAAAAGTAAAAACAGAGAAAAAGATGAAATGCGAGAAGTGCGGGAGTACGAAATTTTATATCAGGGGAGTAGACATCACCCATGATTATGATTTCGGAAACTGTGACCGAGAAGAGATCGAGAAAAACCTAATGAGTGGCAACTACGATAACTATGATTACTTTAAGGGCTACAGTCAGGTTAAGTGTTCAAGCTGTGAAGATGTAATAATTGACCTCAGCTAAGAAGCTAGGAGTCGGCTGGTTAGAAATATAAAATCAGCCGACTCTCTTTAAAAAAGTCTTATACAGATTCCAACTTATTTAATAAATTTTTTAAATTAATTTGTCTAAACATTATTTCTGGTTCGAATCCTCTCTCCCCAGGACACTGAAGAAATTATTTAAATAAATAATTGATTGATATATTTTCATTTTTTAATACAATTTCATTACCTTTAAAAGATTTTGATTAGGGAAGAATGTATAAGGCTATAAAGACATTTAAATTATTATTAGTTGCAACATTATGTCTGATAATTTTTCTAATATATACCGGTTTTGTTGTTGCATGTAAAAATACAGATGAAATAAATGCAAATATCTTATTAGATAACTCCCGGAGTTTAACCATTTATCACGACAAGCTCATGGTGGGGAGTGATACAGACTATCCGCCTTTCGAATATTTAAAAGACGGCGAAATCATTGGATTCGATATTGATATAGCAAAAGAGATAGCAATCAGACTGGAAATGGAGATTGAGATAGTACCTATTGTCTGGGACTTCATCTATGAGTTGCCTGAGGATATAAAAGTGGATATGATTATATCTGCAGTTTCAGCAGATAAGGGAAAGGAAAAACTTGCTGATTTTTCAGACCCTTATTATGTGGAGGAGTATATGCTTATTACACTCTCCGAAGCAAAACTGAAGATTAAAGAAGACATGAAGGGTAAAAAAATCGGTATGGTTACCCATGCAGTAAGTAATTTATCTAGTAAATACCTTAAAAATTTTATAATTGAGAAGTATGATAGCAAGCTTCTTATACTTGAAGCCCTAAGAAGCAAAAAAATTGATGGTGCACTCATCTCAATTCCAATAGGTAAAAATATCATTGAAGAAAATAAAAGTATTTATAGTGTCCTTGAGATAATAAAGTCCGAAAGAGAGTTAAACATCGTATTCCCGGAAGGAAGCCCACTTAAAGATGAAGTAAACAGGATTCTGGCTGAGATAAAAGAAGACGGTACATATAAGGAAATATACAATAAATGGTTTTCCTTCCATAAATAACTTTAATTTTATTTGCAATTATTACTTATAAATAAAATATTTTTTTAGTCTAATGATTTCTCTAAAAAATAGTTCTAAATTTCAATACTTGGGTCATCCAAATTTTGCTATATAGTTCGCTTTATACTTGACACCTTGAAAATGGTGCTATATGCTATGTATAATACTGATAATACGTAGTATAAGGGTAAATATGACTAAAAAGAAGCTACCAGTTGTTTTAGAGCCAGAAGAGGCACAAAAACTATTAAAACAGCCAAACAAGCGCTATCCCACTGGTTTAAGAAATAAAGCAATAATGTCTTTAATGCTTCATTGTGGATTGAGGCTTGCAGAAGTTATTAATCTAAGGCCAGGCAGTATTAATCTCACCAAAGGAAAATTAAGAGTAGTAAACGGCAAGGGGAACAAGGACCGGGATCTGGCCATACCAGAATATTTAGTAGACCTGCTTGAAGCCTGGCGCAAGATAAGGCCAAAAGGTGATTATTTCTTTTCGACTCTAAAAGGTAAAAAACTTTCCGACCGGTACATTCAGCAAATGGTTGGGAGATACGCGTTTAAAGCAGGCATTAAAAATAAAAAAGTATCACCTCACACTTTGAGGCACTCCTATGCAACCCAATTTTACAAACAGACCAAAGATATTGAAACACTAAGACGTATCCTGGGCCATACCGATATCGGTACCACCACAATCTACATCACCCTCGCTAACAAGGATATAGAAGAAGCTATAAATGGATTTAAAGAGTTTAAAATATAATCTTGGTCCAGGCCCCAATTTACCCATGCATATACCTATACCAATGCAGAAAACGGCCCTTAGAATCGATTTTTGAGGTATATTGATATTAGGGGATCAGGGCCCCGGAAGGTGATATATTGATTAATCCCGGTCAATGAAGTATGATATACACAACATAGATATACATTAATACATATAATATACACAAATGAGGTATAAACAATGCACAAGATAGGTATAATTAATCACAAAGGCGGAGTAGGTAAAAGCACTCTAACCGGGAATCTGGGGGCTTGCTTAAAG
>Ga0222702_1000117_pt1 | contig 22214 bp, 15 predicted proteins | sample AntAcemetage1504_FD_181152 | JGI IMG/M metagenome (GOLD analysis project Ga0222702, IMG submission 181152) | Saline water microbial communities from Ace Lake, Antarctica - #1504 | ecosystem: Environmental > Aquatic > Non-marine Saline and Alkaline > Saline | place: Antarctica: Ace Lake...
ATACAATATTTTATATCCGAGGGGACGTTATGGAATAAATTTTCGAAATCAATCTCAAACAAATTTACTTTCCCCGGGAGACGATAATTATTTATTATTTCCGGATGTATCTCGCCAAAAATTCCTACTTCTTCTCCACTTATAATAATTTTGCCATTTCGTAAAGGATGAAAAGCAGGATGATCCCCTTGAACTACTTCCCAATTTTCCACTTTTAAGCCCTGAAAAACTGTCTCAATTATACCCTTAACATCAAATATATCTAAAGAAAGTGATTTTTCCCAAACATCTCCCCGACCAGTCTTGTTTATTGCTCCGGCTATTATTAATTTCTCATTAGGTAAGGAACTTGGCTTATCGGGATAAGGTAAGTATATTTTACCTACTTCAAATATTTTAACCAGCTCTACTTGTCGATTGGTATTCCATTTGATAACTTCCAATAAACTTGAAATTAAAGAAGTCCTCATTAAAGAATGGTCTCTAGTCAGAGGGTCTTTAATTTTTATGGCAGTCCTTAATTTATGCCCTTCGGGTATTCTTATTTTACCAAATGTCTCGGGAGAAATAAAACTATAAGTTATTACTTCATTTAAACCACAACCGATCAAAATCTCTCTTACCCAATCAATCACCTTAAGTCGGAAATTTTTTCCCTCCTGGGCAATGGTGGTGTTGAAAAGAGTAGGTTTTATCTTATCATAACCATAAATACGAGCAATTTCCTCAATTATATCTATTTCTCTTCCCACATCTCCCCTAAAAGAAGGAGGGATTAGTTCAATATATTCTCCCTTATCTTCTATTAATTTAAATTCCAATTTATCTAAAATATCAATAATTTTATTTTTCGTTTTTGATTCATCCTTATCAAAAAACTGTCCCAGTATTTTACTTACTCTCTTTATCCTTAAATTTATCTTGTTAGGCTGATACAATTTTTCATTTGTGTCGATTTTCCCCGAACTAATCTTACCCATAGCAATTTTATTTATTAAATCAGCAGCCCGATCAAGGGCGTATATTTGCACTTCCTTATCTATACCCTTTTCAAATCTATTTGAAGCCTCGGTTCTTAAACCTAATTTCACAGTACTTTTTCGATTATTTACTGGATTAAAATAGGCTGATTCTAAAAATACATTTTTGGTGCTTTGATCAATTTCAGAATACTTTCCTCCCATTATTCCGGCAAGAGCTATAGGTTTTTCTATGTCAGCAATAATTAAACTATTAGCCGGCAACTGTCTTTCTACATCATCCAAAGTACATATAGTTTCGCCTGGTCTACTTTTTCGAACTATAATGGTCCTGCCTTTAATTAAATCAAGATCAAAGGCATGAAGCGGCTGTCCTGTTTCCATCATTACAAAATTGGTAATATCTACTATGTTATTTATTGGTCTTGCCCCTAACAATTTTAACTTCCACTTTAACCATAAGGGCGATTCTTCTATCTTAATATCTTTTATCACTCTCCCAGTATAACGAGGGCATAAATCTTCCGCCTCGATTTTTACAGCAATATCTTTTTCGATTTTTTCGCCCTCTTCATTTATCTTTATTTCGGGAATTTTAAGTTTATTATTAGTAATTGCACCTACTTCCCTGGCTATTCCAATTACGCTCATTAAATCAGGACGATTAGAATGTATTTCAAAATCAAATATGGTATCGTCAAATTTTATTATTTTCCTTATATCTTCCCCCAAGACAGCTTCTTTTTCTAAAATTAAAATCCCGGATGATTTTCCTGCTTCAATTCCCAATTCAGAAGTAGAACAGAGCATTCCTGAAGACAGAACTCCTCTAAATTTCTTACTTTTAATAATTTCTATTTGGGGTAATTTTGCTCCATCTAGTGCAACTGCCACTTTATCAGAAACCTTCATGTTCCTTGCCCCGCAAATTATTTGAAGCGTTTTATTTTTTACATCTACCTGGCAAACAGATAATTTTTTCTTTTCAGGGTGTTGATCTATAGCAATTATTTTACCCACCACTACTTTTTCTATCTCGGTAGATATCTTTTCCATGCTCTCTAAGATTATACCGTTTATAGTCAGTTTCTGTGCAAGCTCTTCGGGCAACATATCTATATCAATATATTCTTTTAATAAATTATAAGAAACCTGCATTTTTCTCCCTCCTTGTCTCTTGTTTCGTATATAGTATATCGTATTTCGTATATCGTATATCGTAAAAATTATAGAATTACAAAAATGAGCCATTTATCTTATCGAGTGTAAAGTATTGAGCCCCCACAACACTAAAATTAAAAACTTTTTTTCGTATTGCTCTTTTTCTTTCTTCTGGCTACTGGATTCTGACTATTTTACATTTTTCATTTTATGCTTTTTTATCCACTAAACGCTCTACGCTACCCGCTATACGCTAAATTTAGAATTGTTTCAAAAATCTTAAATCATTTTCAAAAAATAATCGGATATCATTTATGCCATATTTTAGCATAGCAATTCTTTCCGCACCCATTCCAAAGGCAAAGCCAGAATATTTTTCCGGATCGTATCCTACCCTCTTAAAGACTGCCGGATCAGTCTCCCCTGAACCCCCAATCTCTAACCATCCAGTATACCCACAGGCCCGACACCCTTTTCCATGACATAACAGACAAGATACGTCTACTTCTGCGCTCGGTTCTGTAAAAGGAAAATAACTCGGCCTAAATCTTACTTTTCTGTCTTCTCCAAACATCCTGTGTATAAAAACAGTTAGAATACCTTTCAAATCGCCAAAAGTAATATCCTTATCAACTGCCAGGCCTTCTATCTGATGAAACATAGGTGAATGAGTACTATCCGTAGCATCACGCCTATAACATCTTCCTGTAGTAATCATTCTAATCGGAGGTTGTTGTTTTTCCATAACCCTTATTTCTACTGGTGAGGTATGGGTTCGAAGTAAAATTTCTTTATTTATATAAAAAGAATCCTGGTCATCTCTGGCAGGATGGTCTTTAGGAATATTAAGTGCTTCAAAGTTATAATAATCTAATTCTACTTCCGGGCCCTCTTCTATCTTAAAGCCTAAACTTAAAAATATTTCTTCAATCTCTTTTAAAATTAAATTAATGGGATGAGCAGTTCCTCTACCTAATTTTCTCCCCGGAAGAGTAAGGTCAATACCTTCTCCCTGTAATCTTTTTTCTTTCTCCAGTTTTTCAATTCCCATCTCTTTTATTTTGAGTAGTTTTTCAATCTCTCCTTTGGTTTGGTTTAGTAACTGCCCGGCTTTTGGCCTTTCCTCCCGAGAAAGCGTTCCCAACTTTCTCAACAGGAGAGTCACTATCCCCTTTCTGCCTAAATATTCTACTCTTAATTTCTCGATATCTTTTAAATCTTTAACCAAATTTGATTTAGAAACAATTTCTTTTTTAACCTCTTTTATTTTACTTTCCAATAGTATCCCCTCCTCATCATTGATAGCCCTGATAAAATAAAAAAAGGTCTACAATTTTCTTCGCCTTGTAAAGGGACGAAAGTTATAGACCTTTTCCGCGGTACCACCCTTTTTGATCTGCCTTTTATTAGGCAAATCCGTACTTTTACTCCTTATAACAGTGGAGTACTGGCGAAACTTACTTTTATAATTTCAGCCTGCAGCTTTAAAGTGAATTTCGATTACTGTCCAACCAGATTAAATATCGAGTCAGTCATAACCTACTTATCTTTATTATAACTTTTAACAAAAAACATATTGCAAACATTAATGTACGTAAAAATAAATTTAATTTAAGCTTTCTTTAGCTACTTTTACCACACTAACAAATGCTTCCTGATTACTTACTGCTAATTCAGCTAATATTTTCCGATTGATTTCTACGCCTGCAACCTTTAAACCTCTTATAAATTTATTATAAGATATTCCTTCGTTTCTGGCGGCAATACCAATTCTGGTTATCCACAAACTTCTAAAATCTCTTTTTTTCGCCCTTCTATCTCTATAGGCATAAGAAAGTGCCTTCATCATAGCTTCATGAGCAGTACGATAAAGTTTGCTTTTTGCCCCCCAATATCCTTTAGTTAATTTTAATACTTTCTTTCTTCTTCTTCTTGAGGCAACGCTATTTGTCGCTCTTGGCATACTATTCACTCCTTATTTTTATATCCAAATTGTTTTTTTACTTATTTTCTCTTTTATTTAATCTTATTCTTAAAATGGTATCCCCATATCTTTAAAAATATTAAGAATAAGGCAGCAATACTCTTACTTTTTTTATATCAGCACTACTAACCGTAGTATCTTTTCTTAGATTTCTTTTACGTTTTGCAGTCTTTTTAGTTAAAATATGACTTTTATAAGCCTTTGACCTTATTATTTTACCTGAACTGCTTACTTTATATCTTTTTGCCGAACTCTTGTGTGTCTTCATTTTAGGCATATGTGTCTAACCTCTTTCTTGGTAATATTTCATATTATTTAGGTATTAAAACTAAAATCATATTTCGTCCTTCTAATTTTGGTTCCTTGACAACCTTGGAAATTTCTTCGGTATGTTTAGTTATACGCTCCAACAATTCCCTTCCTAAATCTAAATATCTCATTTCTCGCCCTCTAAACATTATAGTAACTTTTACCTGATTACCTTCTTCTAAAAATTTAGATAAATTTTTTACTTTAAAATTGTAATCATGGTCTCCAATATTAGGACGCATTTTTATTTCTTTCATTCCGCCGCTTTTCTGTTTCTTCTTCCCGTTTCTATTTTTTTTATCCAGTAAGTATTTATATTTTCCGTAATCGATGATTTTACAAACAGGGGGTTTAGCTTCTGGTGCAACTTCAACTAAATCAAGATTACTCTTTTTGGCAAGTTCAAGACCTTCCCTTTTGCTAACTATTCCTACCTGCTTACCTTCAAAATCTATAAGCATAATCTTTTCTGCTCTGATTTTTTCATTTATTCTTAATTTTGATTTTGACTTAATTCCTATTTTCCTCCTTTACGCACTTTAAAGATGAGCAAGATGTCAATTTTTCTACAATTTAAATTACCTTTTTGGCTCAACTTTGAAATATAATTTTACTAATTTTAGTAGAAAAAAAATTAGTTTCTACCCCTCCTTAAAACATATGTAATTCTCCATTATTTTTAAAAAAACTATAACATATTCTTTATTCATAGTCAATACATCAATCAGTATCAAGTATCGAGTATCAAGTATTGAGTAAAGAAAAAAATAAAAATAATAGTTAAAAAACTACTATTTCCTTTCTTAAAATACCCCACTAAAGTTTACACTAACCTCATATCTCGTGAATCGTATCCCGCAAAGAAAAACGAAACCAGTATTCATAAGTCAGAAGATTATTAATAAATGATGTTTAGGATGTAGATTCGTTAAAATAATCCAAAACACAATAAGCTGTAAGCTGTAAATCGAAAACTTATATTAATCATAGTGACTATTCAATAACTAGTAATTTAAGCTGATTAATCTTTAAGATAAGTTCTTACCCTTAATCTCTTTTAAAACATCTTCGATAAACTTGGTTATTTTTATCTTCCCTAAATCTCCCTTTCCCCTCTTTCTTAGCGAAGCAAAGCCCTCTTCTACTTCTTTATCCCCAAATATCAACATGTAAGGTATCTTTTCCATCTCAGCTTTTCTTATCTTAGCACCAATTTTATCATTAATCTCATCTAATTCTGCCCTTATATTATACTTGCTTAGCTCTTCCAATAAATTTTTACCATACTCGACATGTCTATCAGCAATAGGCAGTAATCTTACTTGAACAGGAGCTAACCACAATGGAAATGCCCCCGCATAATTTTCGATAAGTATTCCGATAAATCTCTCTATGCTTCCCAGAATAGTTCGATGCAGCATAACCGGTCTTTCCTTGTTTCCTTCTTTATTAATATAATAAAGTTCGAATTTTTCCGGCATAATAAAATCTAACTGGATGGTACCACACTGCCAGCTTCTGCCTATGCAATCCTGTAAATGAAAATCTATTTTGGGACCGTAAAATGCACCATCACCTTCATTTACAACATAATCTATCTTTTTATCTTTTAAAGCTTCTTCTAGACTGCTAGTAGCTTTTTCCCATACTTCGTCAGAACCCATGGCATTTTCCGGTTTAGTGCTTAATTCCACACGATAGGAAAAACCAAAGGTTTTATATATCCTATCAGTTAAATCAATTACTCCTTTTATCTCATCTTTAATTTGCTCAGGAGTCATAAATATATGAGCATCATCCTGGGTAAAACACCTTACCCTAAAGAGTCCGTGCAGTACTCCGGATAATTCATGTCTGTGTACTAACCCTAATTCTCCCATTCTAAGCGGCAAATCTCTATAACTGTGAAGGGTATTTTTGTAAATTAAAATTCCTCCGGGACAATTCATCGGTTTAATAGCATAATCTTCCTCGTCTATCCTGGTAAAATACATATTTTCCTTATAATGATCCCAATGTCCGGATTTCACCCATAATGATTTATTTAAGATAATCGGGGTTTTTACTTCTGTATAACCACTCTTATAATGTTCGTCTTTCCAGTAATTCTCCAGTATATTTCTTAGCACCATTCCTTTTGGATGAAAGAAAGGAAAACCGACCCCCTCATCATGAAAACTAAATAAATCTAAATCTTTTCCTAATTTCCGATGGTCTCTCCTTTTTGCTTCTTCAATTAATTTTAAATAATTATCCAGTTCGGATTTTTTATCGAACGAGGTCCCATAAATACGCTGTAACATCTTATTTTTTTCATTTCCCCTCCAATATGCACCGGCAATACTTAAAAGTTTAAAAGCTTTTAATCTCCCGGTAGAAGGAATATGAGGCCCTCTACACAAATCAATAAAATCGCCCTGCTGATATAAGCTAACTGTATCATCTTCTATATCCTTAAGAAGTTCTACTTTATAATCTTCTTTTTGTTCTTTAAATAATTTTTTCGCTTCTTTTTTGCTTATCTCCATCCTTTTTAAAGGGAGATTTCTGTTGACTACCTCTCTCATTTTTTTCTCAATAAGTACTATATCCTCCGGAGTAAAGGAACGATCTAAATCAAAATCATAATAAAAACCATCTTTAATGGCAGGACCAATGGCTAATTTTGCCTGAGGAAATAATTCCTTCACCGCCTGAGCCATAACATGGGAGCTGCTATGATGATAAATTTCCTTACCTTTAGGCGAAGAAAAGGTTATAAACTCAACCCGATCATTATCCTCAAGAACATAATTTAAATCTTTCTCCACTCCGTTTACTATGCCAGCAATTGCCTCTTTACCCAATTTTTGACTTATTTTGAGGGCAGCATCATATAAGGTAGCGCTCTTGTTCAATTTTACTTCCGAACCGTCTAATAAAATAATTTTAATCTCGGACATAATATCCACCTCCTTAATAATTAAACAAAAAAACTTCTTGTCCTATATCAGAAAAGGACGAGAAGTTTAATTTAATAATCTCGCGGTTCCACCTTTTTTAGTTTAAGTTAGTATTTAAGATTAACTTAAACCCGCTTAAAAATATTTTATCGGATATAACCCGCCCAATTCTACTCATCTTTTCAGAATTTTAAATCAGGAATTAAGGCAGAAAGGGTTTTCAATTAAACTTTTATGTAGATAATTACACCTTTAATAGTACCTACTCTCTTTAGAAAAGGTTAACCTACTGTTTTCTACGCAATCTTATTTCATTCTTAAATTTTAAATGGTGGGCGGTACTGGATTCGAACCAGTGACTTCTTGCGCGTCGAGCAAGCATTCTACCACTGAATTAACCGCCCATTTTTTTGACTTTTAACCGTCACTCAAAATTAAATGGAGGCGGCACTCGGATTCGAACCGAGGATGAAGGATTTGCAGTCCTCTGCCTTACCACTTGGCTATGCCGCCACATTTGGTTTTTATAAAGATGGAGCGGAAAACGGGATTCGAACCCGCGACCCTCGCCTTGGCAAGGCGATGCTCTACCACTGAGCTATTTCCGCAAAAAACCTGGTGCCGAGACCCAGAATTGAACTGGGGACACGTGGATTTTCAGTCCACTGCTCTACCGACTGAGCTATCTCGGCATTTAAATCGCCTTACATAATTATATTATAAAAAAATGGCGGGGCCGACGAGATTTGAACTCGCGATCTCCTGCGTGACAGGCAGGCGTGTTAAACCAAGCTGCACTACAGCCCCACTATAATTTTATTAAAAAATGGTAGGCGGAACAGGGCTTGAACCTGTGACCCCTGGCTTGTAAAACCAGTGCTCTCCCAACTGAGCTACCCGCCCACTTATTTATTTTTTGCTATGCAAATGATATTATAACATCTCTTTTTTTCTTTGTCTATAATAATATTAGCATAATTTTTATAAATTCACCAAATTAAATCAGTTGTTAGCATTTAGTTTTTATTTAAATAGTCTTCCGGTCTAGCAGTCCACTGGTCTGCTGGCCAATTTACTTAAAAGGGCGTATGAAATACGCCCCTACTTCTTCATTATCCGCTGTACGCTATACGCTATTTTAAAAGGGGATATCTTCCTCTGATATCGAAGTGTCTTCATTGGTTGGTTCATTGGGAATATTCTCCTCGCCCTCTACGGGGCCTTCTTTTGCAGCACCTGTATCTTTTATTAAATCTAAAAATTGTACAGTTCTGGCGTTAATTTCAAAAGAAGTTCTCTTGTTTCCTTCTTTGTCCTGCCAATTATTAGATCTTAATTCGCCGCTTATAGCTACCCTTCTGCCTTTTTTTAGAAATTGTGAAACATTTTCTGCCTGCTTACCCCAGGTCACTACATTTATAAAGAGAACATCTTCGACATTATTTCCTTCCTGATTTCGATACGTTTTGTTTATGGCAACGCCAAATTTACATACTCCTGTCCCGCCGGGTGTGTATCTTAATTCCGGATCTCTGGTTAATCTGCCAATACCGATAAAACTGTTTAAGTCACTAAAAGTAGCCATAAAAATATTTCTCCCTTCTTTAATTTAAAATAATATTTGTGAAATATTCCAATCAGTCAATTTAGTCGTTAGTATATAGTATAGCGTATAGTTTTGCATTTTGCGCTTTTTATTTTTCGTTATATTACTAAATACTATTCACTAAATACTAACGACTAATTATCCTATCCGCTATACGCTAACCGCTCTACGCTATTTTTTATTATTTTATCACAATATTTACCAGTTTCCCAGAAACAACAATAACTTTTGCAATCTTTTTGCCCTTAGTTTTTTCTTGTATTTTTGGCCGAGAAAGTGCCTCCTCTTTTATTTTCTCATCATCGTAAGATGCCGGAACTGTCAATTTCCCCCTTAGTTTTCCATTTACCTGGACTACAATTAGTTTCTCCTCTTTTTCTAATATCTTCTCATCATACTTAGGCCAGGGAAGTTTATAAATACTTTCTTTGTTTCCCATCTCCTGCCATAGCTCTTCTGAAAAATGAGGAGCAATCGGGCCTAAAAGCCTGACTATCATTTCTAAAGCCTCTTTTAAAACAGAAATATCTCCTTCTTCCTCCTGCTTTTCTTCTACTTCTAACTGAAATTTATATACTTCATTGACTAATTCCATAATGGCACTAATAGCGGTATTAAAGTGAAATCTTTCTTCGATATCTTTGGTAACCTTTTTAATAGTTTGATGAGTCTTCTGTCTTATTTTTTTAGCTTCCGTGCTTATATCTTCCAGAGAAACTTCTTCTTTATTTTTTGGTTTTTTAAAATAATCGATATTATTGTAAATTAACCGCCAAACTCGATTCAAGAATCGAGAAGCTCCTTCCATCCCTTTGTCCGTCCATTCCATATCTACTTCCGGAGGACCGGCAAACAGCATCATTATTCTGGTAGCATCAATACCAAATTTGGAAAATATTTTTCCCGGATTAACTATATTACCTTTTGATTTAGACATTGCTGCCCCGTCTTTGCAGACCATTCCCTGGGTAAAGAGCCTTTTAAAAGGCTCTTTAAAATTTACATACCCCATATCGTATAAAGCTTTAGTAAAAAACCGAGAATATAATAAATGTAGTATGGCATGTTCCACTCCACCGATATACTGGTCTACCGGCATCCAGTATTTTAATTCATCAGCATTAAATGGCGCTGCATCAGCTTTAGGAGAACAAAATCTGAGGTAGTACCAGGAAGAGCAAACAAAAGTATCCATAGTGTCTGTTTCTCTTTTAGCTTCCTTGCCGCATTTTGGGCAAATTGTATTGACAAACCCTTTACTACTTGCCAGTGGTGACATACCTTTAGGTCTAAAATCAACATCATCCGGAAGTACAACTGGTAAATCGCTTTCAGGTACAGGAACCATCCCACAATCAGAACAATAAATCATAGGAATAGGCGCACCCCAATAACGCTGACGCGAAATAAGCCAATCTCTTAATCTGTAATTAACTTCTCTCTTCCCTGAGCCTTTTTTAATCAGATAATCAATTACAATATCCAATGATTTGCTACTTGACAAACCGTTAAGTTGGCCGGAATTAACCATAATACCTTCCTGGTCAAAAGCAGCCTCCATAGTATCAGAGGTAACTTTTTTATCCTCTGGTTGGATAACTATTCTAATAGGTAAATTATATTTTTTAGCAAATTCAAAATCTCTTTGGTCGTGAGCCGGAACTGCCATTACCGCACCTGTTCCATAGTCCATTAACACATAATTAGCTAACCAAATAGGAATCTCTTCATCATTTAAAGGATTTATTACATATTTACCGGTGAAACATCCTCTTTTTTCCAGTACTCCTGATACTCTATCTATAGCGCTCTCTTTACTTACCTTCTCTTTAAAACTCTCAACTTCCTCTTTATAAGAGGAATTATTTATTATCTCTTCTACTAAGGGGTGTTCGGGGGACAACAGAAAATAAGTTGCTCCGTAAAGAGTGTCGGGGCGAGTAGTAAAAACAGGAATAGTCTTATCGCTCCCCTTTATAGGAAATTCAATTCTTGCCCCCTCACTCCTGCCTATCCAATTTCTCTGCATAGTTAATACTTTTTCCGGCCATTCTTCTAAAGATTCTATATCATCGAGTAATCTCTGGGCATATTCGGTAATCTTAAAAAACCATTGGGACAACTCTTTTTTAATAACTTCGGTATCGCACCTCCAGCATTTCCCGTCTATTACCTGTTCATTAGCTAATACTACATTACAGGAAGGACACCAGTTAACTACTGCTTTTTTCTTGTAAGCCAATCCTTTTTTATATAACTGTAAAAACATCCACTGAGTCCACTTGTAGTAATCCGGATTACAGGTAGCTATTTCTCTATCCCAATCATAACTGATACTCATGTTAGTTAGAGTATTCTTCATCTTTTGAATATTAGTTTTAGTCCAGATTGAAGGATGAATTTTATTTTTTATAGCAGCATTCTCTGCCGGTAAGCCAAAGGCATCCCAACCCATAGGGTGCAGGACATTATATCCTTGAGAATGTTTATATCTAGCTACTACATCACCGATAACATAGTTTTTTACATGCCCCATGTGGGGTTCACCCGAAGGATAGGGAAACATTTCCAAAACATAGTATTTCGGTTTTTTAGAATCAACATAAGATTTAAAAAAATCATTTTTCGTCCAATACTCCCGCCATTTTTTTTCGACTTCGTTAAAATTATACCTTTCTTTCATCTCTATCTTCCTCCTTAAAAATAAAATCCCGTCTCAGGCAATCAATTAAACTATTACCAGGGACGAGATTCTTCTCGTGGTACCACCCTTGTTCAGTAGATTTTATATATTATAATTTGGTGGAGCTGGCGGGAATCGAACCCGCGACCTCCTCCACGCCAAGGAGGCGCGCTCCCGACTGCGCTACAGCCCCACATTACCTACTCTTATTACACAATTAACGCTTGTCAACGTTGTAAACTATATTTAAATTAACATTTTAATTTAATTTTTCGCTTACAAGACTTGAAGGCGAGTTTAAAGGTGTTTTATCAGCTTTCACCAAATGCTGATTCTCTTTTTAGAAATATACCTTTCAGTCCTTCGCTTTGTCTTTTTCTTTCTCAATTCATTTTTAGTATAATTGAAAAGAAAATAAAAGTCAATCGGTTAGTGAGACCACCTCAACGTCTAGTAATCCTCCCTTAATTTCGATATCTAATTCTCCAATACTTTTGCCATATTCCGGACTAATGTAAGTCTTATCATTTATTTTTATAAAACCCCTAATGTCTAATTTTACAACAGGAAAACGTTCAATAATTATTTTGGTTCCGATAGTAGAAGGTATTTTTAAAATTATTTTTGCTACCCCTGCATTAATGTTAACTTTTGATTTTTTAGTTAGATTACCTGAAAAGTCAAAGGTGTAGCTCCCTGCCCCACCGGTAAAATTCATTTCACTAAAATTTGCATTGGCTAAGCCAACCATTTTTATAGTAGAGGCACCTGTTTTGATATTAATATTTTTTAAGTCTATAAGATTGGGTTGATTAAATACAATATTGGTTTGACTTGCTCCGGAATTGAGATAAAAATTTTCTACCTGTAAATTAGTTAGGTCAATATCACCGCTATAAGTTGCAGTACTAATATATAATTGTAAAGGAACACCGGAAGGCAACTTTAAATTCCATATATTTTTATAAGGAAATGGTAAATTAAGGTCTTTCTTAATACTCTGAGTTAAGTTTAGGATACCTATTTCCCTTAATATTTCATACTGAATATTGGGCTTTAAGATACTTTTATCATATTGAAAATTGCCTTTAAATATACTTTCTTCCCCAGAAATTAAGTTCAGCTTTCCTGCCCCAAATTTTATGGTCATTTTTAATGAACCGGCTTCTCCTAAAGGAATAACCCTGTTTTCTCTATTTTCTTCGTCTGCCACTGATTCACAAGTAATAACAAAGAAGGTAAGGAAAAGCAAAATTAACAAAATATATCTTTTTTTGGTTTTTAATTTCAAATTAATCACCCCTGTTAAACCAATCAGCAATATTTTTTACATGTTTCACTTATAATATAGAGTATACTTTTAAATATTACAATATCTCTATTTGTATTGCATATCGACTATCGTGTAAAGATTAATATCTAGTGAGGAAAAAGAAGATAGGAAAACAAAAGTAACAAATATTTTTTCCTATCTTCTTTTTCCTCACTATAATTTGCGCCATCTTTCTTATAAAATAAAGTGCAGGACAATTTGCCTTGCCCTGCACTTACAGAAATGTTTTTTGCAATTTTTTGTAATTTAATATTAATTCATTTTTTAATTCTATTCTGCATCTGTTAAAATATATATTAAGTATGCTGCTGCTGCAACAATCGCTGCCCACCAATACCATTCCATATTATAGCACCTCCTTTTTTAATAATATTTTTATTTTACCAAGGTAAATCAATAAATAAGCTCATCTCTATATAATATATTCTATATCTAATTTAAAAATCCTTCTTTTTTCAAAAAATATTTTAATTTTTTTTAAGAATTATTTTTTCTCTTCCTCTTCTTCTTTGGTTTTAGCAATTATTTCCTGCAAAATATTAGCTGGCACCTCTTCATAGTGTGAAAATTTCAAACGAAAAGTTCCTCTGCCTTGAGTAATTGACCTTAAATCGATAGCATATTTAAAAATCTCCGCTTGGGGTATTTTGGCTTTAATAGACTGTTTCCCGCTTGAAGATTCTTCCATACCCATAATCTTCCCTCTTTTACTATTTAGATCTCCGATTATATCCCCCATATATTCTTTTGGTACTATTACCTCTATATCTATAATTGGTTCTAATAAGACCGGACTTGCTTCTGCCGCTCCTTTCTTAAAAGCCATCGAACCGGCTACTTTGAAAGCCATCTCTGAAGAATCTACCGGGTGATAACTGCCATCATAAACAGTAGTCTTTATATCTACGGTGGGATATCCTGCCAATATTCCTTTTTTCATTGCTCCAACTACACCCTTTTCTACTGCGGGGCGATATTGACGTGGAATTACTCCACCAACTATTTTATCTACAAATTCAAAGCCTTCTCCCCTGCCTTTGGGTTCAAGTTCTAACCAACAATGTCCGTACTGTCCTCTACCGCCGGACTGCTTCTTATATTTTCCTTCTACTTTAACACTTTTTCGAATAGTCTCTTTATATCCTACTTTAGGAGTACTTTTTTCCACCTCTACCCCAAATTTACTTTCCATGGTATCAATTATTACTTCCAGATGAGATTCTCCCATACCAGCCAATATGGTTTCTCCTGTATCGTCATTCCGATAAACTTTAACCGTAGGATCCTCATCGATTATCTTGCTTAGAGCGGTACTTAATTTATCCTCATCCCCTTTAGTCTTGGGAGAGATTGCCAGCAACATTATTGGCTCAGGATATTCTATTTTTTCAAACAAAACGGGATTATCTTTATCGCAGAGAGTATCACCGGTAACAGTACTTTTAAGTTTGGCTACAGCAGCTATATCTCCGGAACAAACCTCAGGAATAGATTGTTGATTCTTACCCTGCATTTTATAAATCTTCCCTACTTTATTATCAACGCTTTTTAAGGGATTGTAAATATTTGAATCTTCGGGTAATTTCCCTGAATAGACTCTAAAGTAGGTTAAATTTCCCACATAGGGGTCTGCTACAGTTTTAAAAACAAAAGCAGAAAAAGGAGAATCAATAGAATTTTTAATTAATTCTTCAGAAGAAGTTTTTACATTTTTAGCCGCAACAGGGGGCATTTCAGATGGAGAAGGAAGGTATTCGCCTATAAAATCAAGAAGAGGCTCTATTCCCAAATTCATGGTAGCTGAGCCGCAAAGAACGGGAACAATTTTCCTTACCTCTATCCCCTGTTTTAAACAATTAGCAATCTCCTGGTTAGTCAAAGTTTCTCCGTCCAAATATTTCATTAAAATTTCATCATCAAATTCAGCTACTGCTTCTATTAATTCTTTCCTGTAGAATTCTGCCTGTTCTTTTATATCCTGAGGAATTTCCTGTTCTTCAAAGACCGGCTTACCCTCTCCCAATTTTTTATAAACAATAGCTTTCATCTTTATTAAATCGATTATACCCTGGAAATTTTCTTCCTTACCAATGGGTATCTGAACTAAAATTACGGATGAACCAAAAACCTTATTAATTGTATCTTTTGCTCGGTAAAAATCAGCCCTTTCCCGATCCATTTTATTTATAAAAATAACTCGGGGCAGCTTGTACTCGTCGGCAAAATCCCAGACTTTTTCAGTCTGCACTTCTACTCCTGATACTCCACATACAACTATTACGGCACTATCTACAACTCTAAGGCTTAATTTTGTATCAGTAATAAAATCGAGGTATCCCGGTGTATCAAGAATGTTTACCCTCAAATCCTTCCAATTTAAATAGGCTAAAGATGAATTGACAGTTATTCCTTTCTTTATTTCTCGAGGGTCATAATCAGTAGTGGTATTGCCTTGTTTAATATCTCCCAATCTGGTAATCATTCCTGAATCATAAAGCAAAGCCTCAGTAAGCGAGGTTTTTCCAGAATCACCATGGCCTACCAAGGCAATATTTTTAACTTTATCAATATCATATTTGATCATACAAACCTATCCTCCTTAATCCTTGGTCAATTTTCTTATATTTAATTTATTGAATTAATTCTATCAGATATATTTAAATATATCAAAGAAATTAGCTTACAAATTAAAATTAAATTGTATTTCCTTCAATATTTCTCCGGCATGATAGGAACTACGCATCAAAGGGGCTGAAGCTACATATTTAAAGCCTAAAGACATCCCTATCTTTTGATATTCTTCAAATTTATCAGGATGGATATATTCGCTGACTTTTAAATGATGAGGAGAAGGCTTTAAATACTGGCCTATAGTTAAAATATCACAATCTACTTCCCGTAAATCTTTCATCACCTTAATAACTTCTTCCTTTTCCTCTCCCAAGCCTACCATAATCCCCGATTTAGAAATAATATTTTTACTGCGAATCTTAACCTGTCTTAATAGCTCCAGGGAACGTTTGTAAACCGCTTTTGGCCTTACTAATTTATATAAGCGGGCAACTGTTTCAATATTATGATTTATAACTTCCGGATGAGCATCTATTACTATTTGGAGTGCTTCCCAGGTACCCTTAAAATCAGGAATTAATACCTCTATGGTGCTTTTAGGGAGTATCTTTTTAACCTCTGTAATGGTCTGAGCAAAGTGTTTTGCTCCGCCATCCGAAAGGTCGTCTCTGGTTACCGAAGTAACCACTATATGTCTAAGATTTAAATGTTTAGCGGCCTGGGCAATATGATAGGGTTCCTCCGGGTCTAGGGGGAGAGGTTTCCCTGTTTCTACAGCGCAAAACTTACAGTTTCGCGTACAGATATTCCCCAATATCATGAAAGTAGCTGTTCCTTTTTTAAAACACTCGCCCCGATTAGGACATAGGGCACTATCACAAACTGTATGCAAATTAAGTTCTTTTAATAATGAATCCATCCGTTCTAAAACTTTTTGGTCGGGTAATTTTCTTCGTAACCAGTAAAGATATCCTTTTTTATCAGTCATTTTTGCCTTCCTTAAATTAAATTAGTCGTTAGTGAATAGTGAATAGTCGTTAGTTAAAATACAAGATGCAAATATAATAATTGTCCGATTTGCCAATTAGGATAAAAACCAATTAGCCAATTAAAATACAAAACTGATTTTTAGTTATCAGTTTAGTATTTATTACAATGGAGTATGATAATGCAACTTCTACACACTTTTTAGTCTTTTATAAACTAACAACTTGTAACTTGAAACCTGCAATTTTATTTCTATACGCTAAACGCTGCACGCTCTACGCTAGAATACAAGGTACAAGATACGAATTAGGGTTTAAAAAAAATTTCTATGCAATTAAATTATGATATAATTTTTTAATATTTCGGAGCATTTCTTCATTATTTATTTTCTTTCTTAATTCAAACATGAATACTCCCTGGTAATTAATTTCCTTTAAGCCTTTTACAAACTTTTTCCAATTTATATTGCCTTCAAAAGGGAGAGAATGGTCATCACTCTTTCCATAATTGTCATGAATATGCAAATGGCATAAATAATCTTTTATTTCCGGCAAGCACTCCGCAACCCCGTTATGATTATAAAGAGAAGAAGTTATATTACAATGTCCGGTGTCCAGACAAATTCCTAAATTTTTAGAATCAAATTTTTTTACTATCTCCAGAATCTCGGATATGCTATCACCGGTTTTTCCGGGTAAAGTATTCTCCAAAGCAATTTTAATTCCCCACTGTTCGCAAAATTTTAGTATTTCTTCTAAACTTTGTTCACTCTTTTCTCGTCGCGCTTTTCTCATCTTCTCATCTTTAATTTTACTCCCAGGGTGAACTACTAAAATTTCTCCTCTTAATCTCAGTAAAGCAAGAGCTGTTTTTTCCACTTCCCGGATAGACCATACCCGATCATATTCCTCAATCAGGGAAATATCTGCTCCGTGAATAGGCATATGCATTGATATTACCTTTATTCCATTTCTTTTAAATTCTTTATACATTTCATCCAGATATTTTGGATCATGATAATTAAAATGTCCTTCTTTCGGTTTTACTTCAAGATATTTTATCCCCGCCTCTTTAAGTAGAGGCAATTTTAATTTTAACTGATAATCCTCAAGCGGCATAGTTGATATTCCAAAATTCATTTTTTATCCTCTCTTTTTTTATCTATAGGAAATCCCTTTTATTTCTTCAATATATTTTTGGGCAGCAAAGGCAGCAGTAGCTCCTTCTCCACAGGCAGTAATCACCTGTCTTAAGATTTTTTTTCTAACATCTCCACAGGCATAGATACCTTCTTGTGAGGTCATCATATTATCATCAGTCAAAATATAGCCTTTTTGATCTAATTTTATTAACTCGTTTAAAAATTTTGAATTGGGTACATTCCCCACAAAAACAAAAACACCTTGACAGGGAATTTCCTTTTCTTCCCCTGTTTTTTTGTTTTGAATCAAAACACCCTCTACTTTTTCATTGCCTAATACTTTTGTTACTACTGAATCCCAGGTAAAATTTATTTTCTTATTAGCAAAAACTCTTTCCTGTAATATCTTGGTTGCTCTTAATCTGTCTCGACGGTGAATAATGGTTACTTCCCAAACAAACTTAGTTAAATATAAAGCTTCTTCAATTGCCGTATCTCCTCCACCAACCACTACTATCTTTTGGTGCTTAAAAAAGGGGGCATCACAGGTGGCACAATAAGAAACTCCTCTCCCTCTTAATTCTTCTTCTCCGGGGACTTCCAATTTGCTCGCTTCTGCACCGGAAGCCAGAATAATAGTTAGGGTTTTATATTCTTGATTATTAATTCTTACTATTTTTATTTTATCTTCTTTTATTTTAACTTCTTCTACTTCCCCATATTCTATTTTTAGGCCGAATCGGACAGCCTGCTCCTCCATTTTCTGCATTAATTCAGGCCCCGCAATGCCATGGGGAAAGCCAGGATAATTTTCAATAATTTCAGTAAGAATTGCCTGTCCACCAGGAAGGGCTTTTTCAATTAATAGAGTATCCATTCTGGCTCTACTAAGATAGATACCCGCAGTTAAGCCGGCAGGTCCGCCTCCGATTATTATGGCATCATAGATTATTTCTTCTTTTATCTCTTCTTTACTACTTGTTTTTGGTTTAATAGAAACTACTGACATTTAAAAGTTACCTCCATGGAAATTAGCGTATAGCGTATAGCGGGTAGCGTATAGCGGGTAGCGTATAGGAATTTAGAATAGTATATTGTATATTAGTCAACCGGTTACCCAGTTAGCCAGTTTACCAGTTAAAGATAGGAAATGCAAGATAAGAAATTAGTTAACCGGTTCACCAGTTAAACTAGTCGTTAGTGAATAGTCGTTAGCTTATTTCGGGTAGACACAAGGTCTACCCCTACTTGTACCTTACGAACTTATCTTTCTTCTTCTTTTTTTTCTTTCTTCTCCACTATACGCTAAATGCTGCACGCTCTACGCTAGTATATGCGATACGAATTTATTTTTGTTTTATCTTTATCTCAATATCTCCTTTAACAAAACCCTTCAAAGGAGACAAAAGCCCGGTAATAGTATTTTTTATAATTTTCGCTATAAAGGGATTCATCGGAACTATTTTCCCATCTACTTTCACCAAAGTTGAAGACTCTAAAGAAGAACAATCTTTAAGAGTTTTGTTTCCTTTAACAATCTCCCGAGCTAAACCATAACAATCTTTATATCCACATCCCCCACAATTCAAATTAGGTAATTTAAATGATTTATTAATGGTAATTTCCACTATCTTTTTTATATCCTCATCATTTAAAATATTAAAATCGTAGGGCTTCGTGTCTACCCCTTTGGAAGCAAAACCAGCTGTGCAAAGCTGTAATCCATCAAATAATTCAGCCTTTTCGCTCTCCTCTCTTAAGCACACAATTTTGGGAAAAGTTTTTTCCTTTTTAAAACCTTCTACCAAAATAATGTCGGCTTCAAAATATTTTATAATCTCTTCTAAATTTTTTTCATTCTTTAGAAATATTACTGACTCTTTGGGAGTAATTGCCGCTATCTGGGTTAGACTTTCTTTGTATTTTGAAGTATCCGAATTGGCCAGGTCAAGATCTTCGTTAATATGTTTTACTACTGCTACTTTATAACCTCTTTTCGTTAATTCATCGGATAGTTTTAGGGTCAAAGTGGTTTTACCACTTTTCTTGTATCCTGTTATACCGATAATTTTCATTAATTATTACCTCTTTTTAATAATTATTTTAACACATTTATCATCATCCAGGTAGAGATTAGAAAAAGAAATATAGCATAAATATTTTTTAACAAAATTTTATCCACTTTTATAGATATCCGAGAACCAGCTTGAGCTCCCACAAAAACCACTAAAGCCAAAATTAAAGCCATTGAAGGTTCAAAGTGTCCGGCAAAAAAATGTCCCCAAAAACCAAATAGTGCAGTTACCCCTACCATAAGACAGGAAGTTCCTACTGCAACTTTCATGGGAACTCCCAGTAATAAAACCATTAAAGGGACTTTTATTATCCCTCCTCCAATACCTAATAAACCCGCCATTAAACCAGCCAGAGCAGTGAGCGGAAGCCCGAGTAAAAGATTAACTGAATATTCCTCTTCTCCAAATTTTCTTAGCCAGTAACCCCATTTCCTCTGATTAATAAATTTATCCTGAATTTTTTTAATGGGTTTTATCATAAAATACCCGGAAAAAACCAGAACCAAAATGAATAATATTTTTAATTCTTTAATTCGAATAAAGGAAGAATAATAACCGCCCATAAGGGACATAATAGCAGTCAAAGGCTCGATTATTAAAGCTAATTTCCAATCTATTAATTTAATTCGATGATATACTAAAGAAGCGGAAATAGAGAGAGCCATTATTATAAAAATACTAATTGCTGTAGCTTGATAAAAAGGAAAACCAAAGACTAATAAAATAGGAACATAAAGTACTCCGCCACCTATGCCGATCATAGAACTAATACCCGAAGCAATAAAAAATGCCAGGTACATAAAGACTAACTCTGTCATATTATATCCCATACTTTAAAATGAATTCTTTGTAACTTTTGGAATTTTCTCTGTACTTATATCAAGAATGGTCATTTGTTTTGAAAAGTGTACTATGTACATTAATATATCAAAGGATTATTTAAATATCAAGAATTTAGGAAATAATCTATTTTTTCTCTCTGCTCGCATTATTTTTTTCTATCTTCAAAAATATCTCCACCAGCTGAAGGTCAAATTGGGTGCCGGCACATCTTTCGATCTCTTTTAGAGCTTTAGTCTTGCTTATTGGTGCTTTATAAGGACGACGGGACTGCATCACATCTAAGCATCGATAATAGAGATGATGCGGGAAAGAAGAGGAATTTTTTCTCCTTTTAGACCTTCCGGGTAGCCGGTACCATCCCAGCGTTCATGGTGATAGAGGATCTCCTGGGCGATGGGGGCAAAGTCAGGGATGTTCTTGGCCATACGATAGCCTATACGGGAGTGTTCCCTCATCTTCTTCCATTCGGAAGGAGTTAGAATATAGGTCTTAAAAAGAATACTATCTGGAATACCAATCTTACCGATATCGTGAAGTAAGGCTAAGAGTTTTAAGTTTCCTAATTGGTATTCGCTAAGCCCCACTTTTTTACCCAAAGAAAGGGCTAACTCCTGGAGTCTCTGGGCATGATCAAAGGTATGGGGATCCCGCTCGGCTAAGATGATGCGGAAGACCTCTAAAAAGTGTTTTTCCCGACTTTTACTATTGAAGAGCTTATCCTGATACATGTTACGGTCAGCCTCTTTAAAGAGAGAGTTTATATTTTTATATTCTCCTTCCTGGGTGGCATGACCTAAAGAGACATTCAGTCTTAAGTAAGTGGGCTCTATCTTATCCTGCTGACAGACCTTCTTGATCCTCTCACAGAAGCTATGGGCCTCTTCGGAGGTAGTAGAAGGCAGAAGGATGGCAAATTCATCTCCCCCGATACGGGCCAGGATATCTCCCTGGCGGGATAAGGAAGTAAGGATCTGGGAGAGGTGTTTTAAGAATATATCTCCTTCTTGGTGACCGAAAGTATCATTAATGACTTTTAGGCCATTGACATCGAGCATCACTATGCTTAGAGGGTAGTAACGGGGGAAATTGCACCTTTCCAGTTCTTCTTCGAAGTAGGCTCGATTATAAAGACCGGTTAGGGAGTCATGGAAGCTTAGGTGTTTGATTTTCTCTTCAGAGCTTTTACGCTCGATAGCAGTAGCTACCTGAGAAGAAACGAATTCCATAAGCTTGATGTCACTTTCGGAATAGAGGTTAGGATTGGTGTAGCTTTGGACAGCCATAGCGCCTATAACGTGATCTTCAACTTTTTAAGGAACTCCCAGCCAGATAGATTCATCAGTTGTAGAGCCCATGAGAGTCAATATTCCCTGATTAATCATTTCTTTATATCGCTTATTATTGTTAAGCAGGGATTTGCCTGTTTTTATAACATAAGTAGTAAGGGTATTAGTAGTACTAAATTTTACAAAAGGCATTTTTTCGTCTTTTTTATCTATATAATAGGGGAAATATAATTCATCTTTATTTTCATCAACCAAAGCAATATAGAAATTAGTAGTATCGATAATATTACCTAATTCTTGATGGATTATAGGA